>Ga0194131_10000033_pt1 | contig 185619 bp, 161 predicted proteins | sample TA2KigO120mmetaG_FD_148631 | JGI IMG/M metagenome (GOLD analysis project Ga0194131, IMG submission 148631) | Freshwater microbial communities from Lake Tanganyika, Tanzania - TA2015053 Kigoma Offshore 120m | ecosystem: Environmental > Aquatic > Freshwater > Lake | place: Tanzania: Lake...
CGAAAGGGATGCTCGCGCCCGGCATGCTCGCGGACTTTGTGATGCTCGACCGCAACCTCTTCACCGTGCCGCCCGACGAACTCCAGCATGCGCGGGTCGCCCTCACGGTCATGGACGGCCGCGTCGTCTACGAAGCGAAGTCCCGCTGACCGACCAGGGCGAACCGTGGCCGGGCGCGCCGGATTTCAAGTTGAACTCGCGGAGCGGCAAGGCGTAGATTGCGCCCGCATTCCGGCCGGAGAGATGGCTGAGTGGCCTAAAGCGCAGGTTTGCTAAACCTGTGAACGGGTTTCCGTTCCGAGGGTTCGAATCCCTCTCTCTCCGCCACCTTCCAAGATGCTTCGTTCCGGTCGCGCCCCCGTCCAACATTTGGATTGCCTGACTGCACACGGCGGCCTATCACCTTGTCCAACCTCTCAACCAGGGATTGATCATGAATCGCCCCAAGACGTCACGTCGGCGTTTCCTCCAGGCCGGTGGCCTTGGCGTCCTGAATCTCGCCGTGCCCGGCGTGGTGGTCGGGAAGGACAAGTTCGATGCGTCGGGCAAGGCCGTGCCCTCGAAGAAGTGCTGCATCTTCCTGCTCCTGTGCGGCGGCCCGAGCCACATCGACACGTGGGATTTGAAGCCGGACGCGCCGTCCGAGATTCGCGGCCCATACAAGCCGGTCTCCACCAAGGTGCCGGGCATGCAGTTGAGCGAACTGCACCCGATGCTCGCGAAGGTGACGGACCAGTTCTGCTTGATCCGCTCGATGACGCATCCGCGGCCGATCAACAACCACTTCGACGCGATGCACAACCTGCTGTGCGGCCAGGTCGTCGAGCGGGTGCGCGAGGGCGTGCCCGATGAGTTGCCCTACATCGGCTCGGTGGTGGCGAAGAATCTCTCCAACGATCGCAACCTGATTTCCAACGCGTGGCTCATCAAGTGCGTGGGCCCGCCGGTTTTCTGCGCGCCGAACATCGGCTCGGGCGGCTATCTCGGGTCGGCCTACGCGCCGGTGTTCATTGGCTCGGCGGACAACCATCCGGCGATGCCGAAGTTCAGGTTGCCGGAGATTTACGACATGGCCGATCCCGCCCGATTGCAGCAGCGGCGAAAGTTGCTCGACGCGCTGGAGTCTGATCGCCTCGGCGGAACTGCGCAGGCGAAGGACTGGGATGAACTCCGCGAACTGGCCTACGACGCGATGACCCGGCCCGAAGGCCGGCAGGCATTCGATCTCAGCCGCGAATCGGCGACCGTTCGCGAGCGCTACGGCATGCATCCGCTCGGCCAGAACCTGTTGCTTGCGCGGCGGATGGTGGAGGCCGGCGTGCGCTTCGTGACCGTCAATGGCTGGGTTGGTCCCGCGCCCGGCGAGACCGGTGGCGGACCTCCCAGTTCCAGTTGGGACATGCACGGCGGCAACATGGGGATGGGCAACGCGTTCAGCACGGGTTCTTATGGCATGGGTTTTTGCCTGCCGCGGCTGGACCAGGCGCTCTCCGCGCTGCTCACGGATTTGAAGGATCGCGGGATGCTGGACGACACGCTCGTCGTGGCCGTCGGCGAATTCGGGCGCACGCCGGTCATCCTCACGCAGGGGCCGCCCGGCCGCCAGCACTGGCCGCAGTGCTTCTCGGCGATCATCGCGGGCTGCGGCATTCGCGGCGGGGCAATTTACGGCGAGTCCGACAAGACTGCGTCCTACCCGGTGAGCAATCCCGTCACGCCGCAGGACCTTCACGCCACCGTGTTGCACGCGCTTGGGGTCCCGTTGAATGATCTCGGAAAGAACACCGGCATCATTCGTCCGCCCTTCTCCACCGGCAAACCGGTCACGGCGCTGTTCGGATAAAACGGCGGGAGGGCCACACCGGGTTCACCCGGCGTGCATCTCACTCCGTTTCCGGCTCGTCCGACTTCTTCGCCTGAAGCAATTCCTCATACGCCGCCTCACCCTGCTCGACAGCTTGCGCGGGGTTCATGCGGGCGAACGTCACCGCCATGAGCGCCGGGAAAAAGCCGTCCACGACCGTGCACGCGGAGAAGAGCCAGCAGGCGAGTTGGCCCTCGGTCGGCGGGGTTTCGACGATTTCCGCGGACATGCGCAGCGACACCTCGCCGTCCGAGTAATCGAGCAGGAAGCGGGCGTTGCGGAGGATGAAGTTGACGCGCATGAGGAACTCGACGACGGCGGCGCGGCGCGCGGGCGGGATGCTCACGGGAACGCGGCAGATCAGCTCGAGCAATTCGCGCGGCTGCGTGACCTGATAGAAGAGGTTCACCGTGACATGGCTGAGAACCATCCGGACCGACAGGGCCTCGCCGCCACCCTCGACGTGGTGGATAAGCGACGAGCCGGCGAGGAACTGGCGGACCGTTTCGAGCGTTGGATTGAGGACGGCGGGTGCGGTGGCGGGGGTTGGATTTGTCATGCGGGGAGACTACGCCCCCACGTCGGACAACGGCGGTCGCACGGCGCCGCGCCGAAATCCACTTGCCTGCCGGACGTCCGCGGATAGTGTTTGCCACGATGAATCCCGCGGCGGCCATTCGCATCTTGCTGCTCGCCTCCGTGCTGCCCGTCCCGGCGTTCGGTCAGGTCGCGGCGACCATCAACGTCAACACCACGGTGGTGCCCACGCGCGCGGCGGTGCTCAGTGGCGGGCGGTGGAACAACTCCTTCCTTCCGCGCCAGCCGGTGCTCTCCCATCCAATGGGTGGTCCCGCGCTCGGGCCGAACTATGCCGCCGCGGGCCGGAACGCCTCCGGGCTCGTGACCGTGGCGCCCGCGCCCGGCGCTCCCGCAGCGCTGGCGACGCGGGTGCCGCAGCCGGTTGTCCCCGCGCGTCCCGCGGCTGCGACTCCCGCGCCCGGTTCGAAGCTGCCGCCGCTTGCACAGGTGCTTGCACCGCCCGCGCCCGCGCCTGCGCCGCGCCAGGCATCCCAAAGCGCGCAAGTCGCGCGCCGGGTCGTCGAGGTGCAGAAGGCCCGGGCGAAGGAAGGTTCGCCGGAGGCGCAATTCGACCTCGGCGTCCGTTACATGAACGGCGACGGCGTGCTGCCGGACCTCGAACGCGCGCGTCATTGGCTCACGGAAGCCGCGCTCAGCGGCCACGCCGCCGCCGCGCGAAAACTCGCGGAACTCGACGCGTTGCCGCGCTGAGTTGTCCGGCGGGAGCGGGCCCGTCCGACCTCCCGGCCCGCCCAAACACCGCTCCGCTCACCCACGCTTCACGTTCGCGCCGCAGTGGGCGCAGAAGTTCGCCGAGGGCGGGCAGTCCGTGCCGCAGTTCGCGCAGGCCACGTGCTCGTCGAGGTGCCGGTGATGGATGACGAGGTTGCGCACGTAGGGAATCCACGTGAACGCGTAGGCGAAGATGAACACCGAGTCGCGCTTGCCGACGAGCGCATAGAGGAAGAGCAGCAGCGAACCCACGAGGCTCAGCCACCAAAACGCGACCGGCACCACCACCTGCTTTTTCTTTTCCGTCGCGCGCCATTGCACGAAGAAGCGCGCCGCAAAGACCGCGTTGCCGAGCCACCCCACGACCTTCCACACCGACCACGTGATGCCGAGGAACTTCCCGTCGAAGAACACCAGGTCGTGCAGCCAGTCCATGCGCGGAGGATGGTCGCGGCGCGGGAAAAAGGGAAGTGTTCAGCTGCCGCGCCCTCATGGGAACGGACGCAAACATATCGTCGCCAGCCCCCGCGCGCGGGTGCTATAAACCGCCATGCTCACGCGCCGCACTTTGCCTCAAGTCATCGCCACCCTTGCCGTCGTCGTTCTCGGCTGTGCCGCGCAGGGCGTCGCCGCGGACGCCGGCGCGCGCTGGTTCAAGGGCAATCTGCACACGCACTCGTTCTGGAGCGATGGCGATGACTTCCCGGAAATGATCGCCGACTGGTATCGGACGCACGGCTACGACTTCCTCGCGATCTCCGACCACAACACGTTCCAGGACACGAACCGGTTCCGCGAGATCACCGGCAACCGCCTTTACGAGGCGGCGCTCGAGAAATACCAGCGGCGCTTCGGCGACTGGGTCGAAACGGAGGTGCGCAGCCGCATCGTGTTCGCGCGGCTGAAGACCTTTGACGAGTTCCGGAAAAAGGTCGAGGAGCCGGGCAAGTTCCTGCTCATCCGCGCCGAGGAGATCACCGATTCATCGAAGCTCCCGCCCGCGCCGGTGCACATCAACGGCATCAACCTGCGCAAGCTCATCAAGCCGCTCGGCGGCTCGAACATCGTCGAGATCATGCAGAACAACTTCGACGCCGTGGACGAGCAGCGGCGCGCGACGGGCGTGCCGATGTTCGCGCACTTGAACCATCCGAACTTCGGCTTCGCGATCACCGCGGAGGAATTCATGCAGGTGCGCGGGCAGCGGTTCTTCGAGGTCTACAACGGGCACAATCGCGTTTACAACTTCGGCCACACAAACGCCACGCCGGGCATGGACCGCTTCTGGGACATCGTGCTCACGTGGCGCCTCGGCGTGCTCGGGCTCGGCGTCGTCTACGGCGTGGGCACCGACGATTCGCACCACTACCACGACATCGCGCTCTACAAGGGCATCGATGCCGCGAAGAAAGCCGCCGCACCAAAGAAGGAGGCCGAGTCCAAGAAACCCAAGGAAACCGCGCCGGCTGTCACCCCAAAAACCGTCGCCGACGACGCCGCGGCCGCACGCGACCCGAACCGCGACCTCGTGACCAAGACCTACTCCGGCCGCGGCTGGGTGGTTGTCCGCGCGCCGAGCCTCGCGCCCGAGTCCATCGTCGCCGCGATGGAGGCCGGGGATTTCTACGCGAGCAACGGCGTGAAACTGCGCGACGTCCGCCGCGGCCCCGGCGAATACCGCGTCGAGATCGAACCCGAGGCGGGCGTGAGTTACACCACGCAATTCATCGGCACGCGGAAGGGCTTCAACCGCGACAACCAGCCGGTCCGCAACGCCGCCGGCGAGCGGCTCCGCAAGACGCACACCTACAGCGCCGACGTCGGCGCCATCCTCGCCGAGGTGAAGGGCCCGGTTGCGAGCTACCGCCTCAAGGGCGACGAGATTTACGTCCGCGCCCGCGTCATCTCCACGAAGACCAAGCAGAACCCGTCCGAACTCGGCGAGGTCGAGCAGGCGTGGGCGCAGCCGCTCGTGACCGGCGTGAAGTGATCGCGTCGGCGGAGTTTCTCCTTCACGCATTCGCGGGGCGTCCTTACGCTGCGCGCCATGGGAAACACGATTCGGATCGCCGCGCTTGCGGGCGACGGCATCGGGCCGGAAGTGATGCGCGAGGCGGTCAGGGTCCTGCGCGCGGTCGAGAAGCGATTCCAACTCGACTTCCTCATCAGCGCGGCGCCCGTCGGCTGGGCGGGGATCGACGCGGCGGGGCAGGCGCTGCCCGACGCGACGCTTGAGCTGTGCCGCAAGTCGCACGCGATTCTCTTCGGCTCCGTCGGCCTGCCGGACCGCGACCCCACCCTCCCGAAGGAAGAGCGCCCCGAGCGCGCCGCGCTGCTGCGGCTGCGGAAGGAATTCGGCCTCTACGCGAACTTGCGGCCCGTCAAGCTCCCGAAGGCGCTCGCGCACGCGTGCCCGTTGCGCCCGGAGCGGCAGGGCGACGGCATCGACATCCTCGTGGTGCGCGAATTGACCGGCGGACTTTACTTCGGCCAGCCCAAGAAGACCGAGGAATACGAGACGCGCGACGCGCAGCCGGGACGCGAGCAGACGGTGGTGCTGCGCCGGCACCAGCGCGCGGTGGACACGATGGTCTACACGACGCCCGAGATCGAGCGCATCGCGCACGTCGCGTTCAAGGCCGCGCAACTGAGGCGGCGGAAGCTGTGCAGCATCGACAAGGCGAACGTGCTCGAGAACGGCGTGCTCTGGCGCGAGGTCGTCACGCGCGTCGCCAAGGATTACGCCGACGTGGCGCTCGATCACATGTTCGTGGACAACGCCGCGATGCAACTCCTGCTGCGCCCGGCGCAGTTTGACGTGCTGCTGTGCGAAAACCTGTTCGGCGACATCCTCAGCGACGAGGCCGCGGCGCTCGCGGGTTCGCTCGGGATGCTGCCGAGCGCGAGCCTCGGCGCGACGACCGGTGGGTGGACGTTTGGTTTTTACGAGCCCGCGGGCGGCACCGCGCCGGACATCGCGGGCAAGGACCTCGCCAATCCCATCGCGCAGATCCTCTCCGCGGCGCTGATGCTGCGCCACAGCTTCGGGCTCGACGACGCGGCGAAATCCATCGAGGCCGCGGTCGCGAAGGTCATCGCCGACGGGTTGCGCACGGGGGATATTTACACCGCGACGGACGCGGGCGCGCGGAAGGCCGGCACCCGCGAGATGGGCGGCGCGATTGCCGCGGCGGTCTGAGTTCGCCGTGGCGCGCGCCGGTCACTTCCGCAGCCGCGCCATGAAACCCGGCTCGGTTCCCGCGAGGTCGGCGCGGCGCTGTTCCGCGAGCAGGGTGCCGTAGGTCTTCGTGTCGCGCACGAGCATCGCGAGGCGTTCCTTCAAGCCGTCGCTCACGATTTCGCCCTCCTTCGAGACGTCCTCCTTCTCCATGAACGCCACGCCGTAGGGGAGCGACCACGCGTAGCATTGCCGCGCCACGGTGCGGAGCTGGTCGGTGACGGTCAGGCCCTTTTCGTGCGAGGCGACGACCGTGGCAAAGAGCCGCCCGGCAAACTCGTGCCAGAAATGATCGAGGAAATTCTTCAGCGTGGAGCTGATGCTGCCGTGGTAATCCGGCGTGCCGAGCACGAAAACGTCCGCGGCGTCCACACGGGCTTTGAGCGCGGGGAAATGCGGCGCGGCGAACGTCTCGTCGGGATTGAATGGCGGCAGCGGTTCCTGCGCGAGGTCGAGCACGTCCACGGAACAGCCCGCGGCGCGAAGCTGCCCGGCAACGTGCAGCACCACGGCGCGCGTGACCGACTTCCCGTGCAGGCTGCCGACGACGGCGAGGACTTGGAGCGACGACATGACTCCTTTTCGCGGAGTGAGTGCAAAGTTCAAAGTTCAATCTTCACCGTCGAACCCGGAACTTGAAACTTGGAACTTGAATCGCCGCCGCCCTACCATCCGCGCGCTTATGGATAACGCCTCCGCGCCCGCCAATGCCGGTGCCGCCCTCGAACGCGCCGACGGGCGTCATCCCGGCGAGTTGCGTCCGCTGCGGTTCCAAAACCACATCGCCCCGCACGCCTCCGGCTCGACGCTTGTCGAGTGGGGCAACACGCGCGTCATCTGCGCCGTGATGATCGAGGAAACCGTGCCGCGCTGGATGAAGGAACAAAACGTCACCGGCGGCTGGCTGACCGCGGAGTATTCGATGCTGCCTTACTCGACCCTCACGCGGAAAGCCCGCGACAGCGCGAAGGGCAAGGTGGACGGCCGCTCGACGGAAATCCAGCGGCTCATCGGGCGCGCGATGCGCTCCGCCGTGGACCTCGAGAAAGTCGGCGCGCGCACGCTGTGGGTGGATTGCGATGTGTTGCAGGCGGACGGCGGGACGCGCACGGCCGCCATCACGGGCGCGTTTGTCGCGCTGTCGCTCGCGGTAAGGAGATTGCAGACCGAGGGGAAGCTCGCGGCCGACCCGATCGCGAACAGCGTCGCCGCCGTGAGCGTGGGCGTGGTGAATGGCGTGCCGCTGCTCGACCTCTGCTACACGGAGGACGCCGCGGCCGAGGTGGACATGAACCTGGTGATGACGGGCAGGGGCGAGTTCATCGAGTTGCAGGGCACGGGCGAAGAGGCGACTTTCGGCGACGCGCACCTCGCGGCGATGCTCGAACTGGGGAAGGCCGGCATCCGGCAGTTGCTCGCGGCGCAGCAGGAGGCGATCCGGGAAGGATGACAAGGTCAGGGTCCAACGTTCCGTGGAGGATCGGTTGACTCGACTTTCGCATCACGATTGTTGGGCGTCATCGACCGTCCACCCTTCCCGCAGCCCGTTGTTCCCGATGGAATCACCGACCCGACTTTATCTCCTGCGCCACGGCGAGGTGGAGGCGCGCTACCACCGCATCTTCGGCGGGCGGATCGACATGGAGCTGTCGCCGCGCGGCCATGAGCAGGCGAAGGCGCTCGCGGGCTGGTTGCGCGCGGTGCACTTCAACGCCATCTACTCCAGCCCGATGAAGCGCGCGCAACAGACGCTCGCGCCGCTGGCCGCGCATTCGCCCGCGGCGCCGCGGACGATGGATGACTTGCGGGAAGTGGACTTCGGCGCGTGGACGGGGCTGAGCTGGCAGCAAGTGCACGAGCAGTTCAACGTGAGCGCGTTCGACTGGCTGCACATGCTCGAGGAAGGCGCGATTCCCGGCGCCGAATCCGCCGCGAACCTGCGCGCGCGGGTCGAGCCGTGCCTGCGGAGGATTCTCACCGAGTGCCGCGGCCAGACGGCGGCGATCGTCTGCCACGGCGGCGTGATCCGGATGCTGCTCGCGGTGCTGTTGCAACTGCCGGTGCCGAAGCTCGCGCACTTCGACATCGAATACGCAAGCGCGACGGTGGTGGAGTGTTTGCCGCGGCGCGCCGAGGTGGAGTTGCTCAACTTCACGCCGTGGCGCGACGTGCCATGAGCGCGAGTCGAGCCACGAAGCGGACTGGCGGGACGCTCCTGTGCGTGTCCGTCGCGACGCGCGAGGCCGCGGCGGAAGCCATCGGCGAACGGCTTGGGGAGGTGCTCGGCTGCGGGACGGCGATTTGCACGAACGCGCAAACACGGCGCACTGAAGTCACGGCCTGCCTCGACCGCCGCGGCGGGCTGAGCGCCGTGGAGCGGGGGCGGATCCGGTCCGCATGGGCGGAACTTCGCACCGCCGGGTTCGACGCCGGTTCGGGCCGGATTCAGACGCGCCGGCTGCGGCGCGAGGATTGGGCGGAGTCGTGGAAGCGGCACTTCAAGCCCGTCGAAATCAGCCGGGTGCTGCTGCTGAAGCCGAGTTGGAGCCGCCGCAGGCCGCGCCGTGGCCAGGTCGTGGTGGTGCTCGATCCCGGGCTGAGCTTCGGCACGGGGCAGCATGCGACCACGCGCTTCTGCCTCGAACAGCTCGCCACCGAGCGCGTGCCGGGGCGGGCGCAGTCGTTCCTCGACATCGGGACGGGATCGGGAATCCTCGCCATCGCCGCGGCGAAGCTCGGCTACAGGCCCGTGGCGGCACTCGATTTCGACCCCGAATCGGTCCGGGTGGCGCGCGAGAACGCCCGCACAAACGACGTCCTGCGGTCGATCCGACTCGTCCAGGCGGATTTGCGCGCGCTCCCATGGCGGGCGCGGGAGACGTTCGACGTGATCGCCGCGAACCTTACAAGCGACCTGCTGATCGGGGAACGTCGGCGCATCCTCGCGCGGTTGAAACCGGGTGGGGCGTTGGTGCTTGCCGGGATCCTGCGGCGGCAGTTTGCGGGGGTGAAAAAAGAAATGGCCCGCGGCGGGATGAAACTGGCAGTCAAGGACATCGAAGGGGAGTGGTCATCGGGTTTGTTCCGGCGCAGGGCGTGAAGTTTGCCGGCGCGGACGGCCCGTTTGAACCGCCCCTCGGGCCCGCGGTCGAACGGGGGAAACTATTGCAATGAACTTGGTCGCCCGTATCATCCGCCGCCAACCGAACGAACCCAATGCGCCAGTTTTGGACCATCGCCCTCAACGCCTTCATGGAACTGGTGCGCCAGCCGGTCTTCCTGCTGCTGATGACGTGTTCGGCGCTGTTCATCGTGTTCATCGCCGCCGTGCCTTATTTCGGCTTCGGCGACGACCCCAAACTGGTCAAGGACGGCTCGCTCGCGGTGATGCTGGTCAGCGGATTGGTCGCGGCGGTCCTGAGCGCGTCGTCCTCGGTCGCGCACGAAATCCGCTCCGGCACCGCGCTGGCGGTTCTGGCCAAGCCGGTCGGCCGGGTGCAGTTCCTCCTGGCCAAGTATCTCGGGCTGGCGGGCGCATTGACGGTGATGACCTACGTGAACGCGCTGGCGTCGCTGCTGGCCAGCCGGATGGCGTTCGATGCCTACGGGGACGCGGACCTGGCCGGGACGTCCATTTTCTACGGGTCGGTGGCGTTGGCGTTTCTGCTGGGCGGGTTCACGAACTACTTCCTGCGGCGGCCGTTCGTGCCGGATGCGACGCGGTTCGTTGTGGTGATGACGACGGTGGCGTTCGTGATCATCGTCAACTTCGTGAAGCTGTACCGGCCCGGCATCGGGAATCCGGAGGTGGACTACCGGCTCCTGCCCGCGACGGTGCTGGTGCTTTACGCGCTGTGGATCATTGCCGGGCTTGCGCTCGCCTGTTCGACTCGTTTTGAAGTCGTCCCGACCCTTGCGATATGCACGGCATTGTTTTTGCTTGGCCTGATGAGCGATTACCTCTTCGGGAACCTCGCGGACTCCAAGTCCGCGTGGCGTCATGTGGGCGAAGCCCTTTATGCGGCGGTGCCAAACTGGCAGTTGTTCTGGATTGCCGACGCGATCGAGGGCTCGAAAGCCATTGAGGGCGTGTGGACCTACGTCGCCAAGGCGCTGGGCTACGTGGTGTTTTACCTCGCCGCCTCGCTGGCGCTGGCGCTGGTGCTGTTTGAAGATCGCGAACTCGGCGGCACGCAATGAACCGGGAGTAACACCCCAACGGAATTGAAATGGAACGCAACGTCCAACGCAAAGGCCTGACCAACCTCCTGCTGCTCTTCGTGGCGGCGGTCGTCTCGGGATTCCTCTCCAAATTCTCGAGTTCGCTGTGCGACGAGGTCGCCACGGTTTTCCTGTGGCTCGGCTTCCTGGTGTCCGCGATGAGCTACTTCCAGATGCGGCTCGAAGCCCGCGAGTCGCTTGAAAAGCTCGAGATGGAGGAACTCGCCCGCACCGCCCATCGCACGTCCATCTTTGAGACGGCCGATGCCGAGAGCTTCCCCGCCCGGCGCGCGCGGGACCAGTTCGAGAAGTGGCTCGTCCCCGCCTTCACGGTGCTGCTGCTCATCCTGCAATCCGTCGCGGCATGGGCGCTATGGCGGCGCGTGCTCAACCCGCCCGTCGCCGACGTCTACGCCCCGGGGGTCGCCATCGCCGCGATCTTCGTCGGGAGCTTCCTGATGCTGTTCATCGCCGGCCGGTTCGCCGCGAGCTTCGCACGGCTCGAAGACCAGCGGTTGCTGCGGCCCAGCGCCAGCTACATGCTCCTGGGCGCCTACTTGACGATCGTCTCGGCGGCCGGGATCTCGCTGGTCTACTTCCACTACGAGCGGGTGGACCTCTACGCCGCGCGCGTGTTGTGCGCGATTCTCACGCTTGCCGCGGCAGAAACGCTCATCAACCTCATCCTCGAGGTCTACCGGCCGCGCGTCCGCGGCAAGTCGGCGCGGCTGCTCTACGACAGCCGGCTCGTGGGCTTGCTCGGGCAACCGGAGGGGCTCTTCACCACCGCCGCGCAGGCCATTGACTATCAGTTCGGATTCAAGGTGTCGGAAACGTGGTTCTACAAGTTCCTCGAGCGCTCGCTGTCGTGGCTCATCCTCGTGCAAGTCGGCGTGCTGATGCTCTCCACGTGCGTGGTGTTCATCGAGCCGCACGAGGAGGCGTTGCTCGAGCGCTTCGGCAAACCCGTCGCCGGCCGCGAAGTGCTCAAGCCCGGGCTCGCGCTCACGTATCCGTGGCCAATTGACCGCGTGCACCGATTCCAGACACAGCAGATCAAGACCTTCAGCGTCGGCTACATCCCCGACCCCGAGAAGGAAAAGGAAACCGTCGTCCTTTGGACCGTCAGTCACACAAAGGAGGAATACAACCTGATCGTCGCCAGCCGGGAGCGCGAAGTCAGCACCAACGCATCCGGCTCGCAAGCCGTCCCCGTCAGCCTCCTGACCGTCAGCATCCCCGTCCAATACCGCATCAAGGACATCGTGCAGTGGGCCCGCGGGCACACCGACGGCGCGAGCCTGCTCGAGAAAATCGCCAGCCGCGAAGTCAACCGCCACCTCGTCAGCGTGGACCTCCTCGAAATCATGTCCACCGGCCGCGAAGCCGCCGCCGCCGTGTTGCGCTCGCGCATCCAGAAACTCGCCGACGACCGCAAGCTCGGCATTGAAGTCACCTACGTCGGCCTGCGCGACATTCACCCGCCCATCGGCGTCGAGACCGTGAAGGTCGCCGAGGCCTTCGAATCCGTCGTCGGCGCCGAGCAACAGCGGGCCGCGCAAATCCTCCTGGGCGAGGGCATCGCCGCGAAGACCAACGCCCTGGCGACCGCCGAGGCCACGCGCATCCGCGAGGATGCCGCTGCCTACAGTCTCCGCCGCACCAACTCGGCCACCGCGTCCGCCGAGCAATTCCGCGACCAGATCAAGGCCTTCGACGCCGCGCCCGTCATTTATCCCGAGCGATTCTACCTGCAGACCGTCGCCCGCGCGATGCAGGGTCCGCGCAAGTATATCCTCGCCGTCACCAACGCCCACGAGGTCTTCCAACTCAACCTCGAAACCAAGATTCGCAACGATCTGCTCGACGTCCCCGTTCCGCCGCCCAAGAAGTAACCCGCCCGCCATCACCATCTCAACACACACACTTGATACCATGAAGGGAAACAAACTCGCCGTCACCATTGGCATGCTGCTGCTGGTCCTGTTCGTCCTGCTGCTCTTTTTCTTCCAGGTCCGACAGAGCGAAGTGGCCTTCGTCTCCACGTTCGGAAACCCCACCGCGGGCTCGGTGTCGCCCGGCCTGCACTTCAAGCTCCCGTGGCCCATCCAGAAGGTGCACAAATTCGACGCCCGCGTGCAGTCCTTCGAGGGCAAGTTCGAGGAAGCCCTCACGAGCGACGGCAAGCCGCTCATGGTGCAGGTCTACCTCGGCTGGAAGATCGTCAACCCGCAGCTCTTCTACAGCAGCTTCGGCGGCTCGACCAACGACGCCACGCGCAACCTCGACGGCCTCGTCGGCAGCGCCAAGAACGCCGTCGTCGGCAAGCACCCCTTCAACCACTACGTCTCCACCGACCCCGCGCAACTCAAGTTCGACGACATCGAGAAGGAGATGCTCGCCTACATCAAGAGCGAGGCGCAGGCGAAATACGGCGTGAACATCGAGTTCCTCGGCATCAAGCGCCTCGGCATCCCCGAGACCATCACCCAGAGCGTCTTCGCCCGCATGAAGGCCGAACGCGAGCGCCTCGTGCAACAATACCAGGCCGAGGGGCAGGCCCGCGCCATCGAGATCACCGCCGAGGCCAACCGCAAGCGCGACGAAATCCTCGCCAAGGCCGACGCCGAGGCCACCCGCGTCCGCGGCCAGGCCGAGGCCGATTCGCAGGAAGCCTACCGCATCCTCGAGCGCAACCCCGAGCTCGCCACCTTCCTCATGCGGATCAAGGCGCTCGAGGACAGCCTCAAGGACCGCGCCACGCTGATTGTCGATACCCGGACGCCGCCCTTCGACTACTTGCGCGGCGTGAACACGACCACCAAGACCAACAAGTGATCGCGCCATGAGCCAGCCTCACGACCACGACCACGACCACGGCCCCGGCGGACATTCGCACGGGCCCGAAGGCCACACCCACGGCCCCGGCGGTCACGACCACGGGCCCGCCAATCCCAGGCCCGCGCCCCCACCCGATCCACAGCCCGTGATCGTCGAGGACGCCGGCTCGCGCGCGCTCGAGGAGGCGTTGAGCAGCAGCTTCGTGCTCGTGAAGGCCCTGATGGTCGCACTGCTCATCGTCTTCGTCTGCTCCGGCATGTTCATCGTGGACCAGAACCAAGTCGCCGTGAAACTGCGCTTCGGCAAACTCGTCGCGACCGGCGACGGCCAGCTCTACCTCCCCGGATGGCATTGGGCGTGGCCGTATCCCATCGACGAGGTCGTGAAGATTCCGCGGCACCTCCAGCATTCCGTCCGCTCCACCGTCGGCTGGTATGCCGTCACCCGCGAACAGGAACTCGCCGGCAAGGAACCCGACATGACCGGCTCGCTCAATCCCGCTTCCGACGGCTATGCAATCTCCGGCGACGGCAACATCATGCACGCCCGCGCCGTGGTGCGTTACCGGATCAGCGACCCGGTCAACTACGCGTTCAACTTCACCGTCACCTCAAACCTCGTCGAGAACGCGGTCAACAACGCCATCCACGCTGTCGCGGCGCGGTTCAATGTCGACGGCGCCACCCGCACGAACGTCGCGGCCTTCCGCAACGACGTGTTGCGCCGCACGAGCGATCTGGTATCGCGCCACGCGCTCGGCGTCGAGGTGGACGAGGCCAATTCCACCGTCGAGACGAAGGTCCCGCGGCAGGTCGGCGACGCCTTCCGCGAAGTCTCCATCGCCGAGGCTGCGCGCAGCACCGCCATCAACGAGGCCAAAGGCAAGGCGAACAACCTCGTGGCCACCGCGAGCGGCGAGGCCGCGGACATCTTGAGCAAGGCCAACGGCAACGCCAGCAAGCTCCGCGCATCCGCGCTCGCCGATGCCGAGTCCTTCACCAAGCAATTCCCCGCCTACCGCGCCAACCCCACGCTCTTCCGCGAACGCCTCTTCACCGAGGCCATCGGGCGAATCCTGACGAACAAGGCGGACCTCTTCCTCCTTCCCGAATCCGCCTCCGGCCGGCCGGAAATCCGCCTGCTCCTCAACCCGGAACCGCCCAAGTCCTCGACCAACGCCCCCGGACAGCCCCACTAACATGCAAACCTCAAGGTTCGCCACGGACGAACACGTCCACCAACACCCGCACGACCACGACCATCACGATGGCGCGGATTGCCAGAGCTGCGGCCACGACCACGAGCACACGCAGATCAAGCTCGGCCAGACCCTCGTCGGCCTGATCTTCATCATCAACTCGTTCATCGTGGACTGGTTCTTCACCAGTGGCCGCGTCGTCTCCGAACTCAGCGCCATGATCGGCGCCATCATCCTCGGTTACCCGATCGTCTGGACGTCCATCAAGGACCTTCGCCGCGGCATCCTCTCCATCAACGAACTCGTCGGCCTGGCCGTCCTCGCGGCATTCGCGGGCGGGGCATTCGGAGCCACGGGCGAGGCGGGCGGATACCAGACCGCGGGCATCGTCGCGTTCTTCATGCTCCTCGGTGAAATCATCGAGACCCGCACCGCCGCCGGCGCGCGCCAGTCCATCGAATCACTCATCCGCCTCACGCCCACCAAGGCCCGCCGGCTCAAGGACGGCTCCGAAACCGAGGTCGCCGTTCATGAACTCGCCGTCGGCGACGTCATCCGCGTGCGTCCCGGCGACAACGTCGCGGCCGACGGGCAGATTCTCTCCGGCGAAGGCTCCATCAACCAGGCCAACATCACCGGCGAGTCGCTGCCCATTGACAAGAAGCCCGGCGACTCCGTCTTCGCCGGCACCATCAACCTCACCGGCGTCCTCGAGATCAAAGTCACCCGCGCCGGACGGGACACCACGCTTGGCAAGGTCCGCGACCTCATCCTCGCCGCCGAGAAAACCAAGCTCCCGATGCAAAAGATCGTGGATCAATACATGGGCTTCTACACGCCGCTCGTGCTCGTCATCGGCGCGCTCGTGTGGACCTTCACGCAGGACCTGTCGCGCGTCATCGCCGTCCTCGTCGTCGCCTGCCCGTGCGCGTTCATCCTCGCCACGCCCACGGCGATGGTCGCCGCGCTCTCTGCCGCGGCGCGCCTCGGCATCCTCATCAAGAACGTCGCCGACATCGAACTTGCCGCGAAGATCAACGCGTTCGTCTTCGACAAGACTGGCACGCTCACCACCGGCAAGCTCGCCGTCAGCCGCCTCGCGCCCGCGGCGGGCGTCACGCCGTCCGACCTGCTCAAGACCGCGGCGAGCGCGGAGAAATACAGCAACCACCCCACCGCCAAGGCGCTCGCCGAGCTCGCCGCCGAAGCCGGCGTGCAGTTGCCCGAGCCGAAGAACTTCGCCGAGACCGCCGGCCGCGGCGTGAAAGCCAACGTGGACGGCACCGTGGTCCTCGTCGGCCGGTCCGCGTGGCTCACGGACAACGGCGTCACCGGTGAATTCCTCAAGAGCGTGGACATCAACGAAACCGAGGGCTTCAGCCTGCTCTTCGTCGCCCGCAACGGCCAGTGCATCGGCTGGGTCGGCTTGCAGGACGAAACCCGCCACGAAGCCAAGGACTCCCTCGTCGAGCTCAAGGCCGTCGGCGTGCGCCGCATCGCGATGGTCAGCGGCGACCGCCAGCCCGTCGCCGCCCGCGTCGCCCGCGACATCGGCTGCGAGGAAGTCCTCGCCGAGTGCCTCCCGCAGAACAAGGTCGAGTTCGTCAAGGCCACGCGCGCCCGCGGCTACAAGGTGGCCGTGGTCGGCGACGGCGTGAACGACGCGCCCGCGCTCGCCGCCGGCGACCTCGGCATCGCCATGGGCGCCGCCGGCAGCGAGGTGGCCATCCACAGCGCGACCATCGCGCTCATGAACAACGACCTTCGCCGCCTGCCCTTCCTCGTGAAGCTCTCGCGCATGACCCGCTCCGTCATCAACCAGAACTTTCTCTTCGGCATCTTCTTCATCATCGGCGGTCTTACCGCGGCGGCGTTCGGCTACCTGAGCCCGATCATCGCGGCCATCATGCACAACGCCGGTTCGCTCATCGTCGTCTTCAACAGCGCGCGCCTCGTGCGGCAGGGCGAGGAACTCGAACCCTTCCAGCACGCGCCCGCGCCCGAACCACCCGGCGCCGACGCCGGCAAGCACGCCGCAGCGGGCCAGTTGCAGCCGAAGATGGCGTGAGTTTTTCAGACCGTAACCGCCGCGCCCGATGAAATGCTTCAATCATCGTGAAATGGACGCCACCGCGGTGTGCAAGCATTCCGGGCGGGCGCTGTGCTCAAATGGCGCGGCGGAGGTCGGTCTGGCGACGGCGTGCAAGGGACGGGGCGAGGCTGCTGCCGGAGCCATCGCGTCCGAAGTGGAATTGCGCAGGCGCCATCCAGAGTTACAGGCACCAACCTATAACACGCTGGCTTGGTTTTGCTTCTTGCCGGGGGTGTCTTGGCCGGGTTCGGAATTTATCCCCTCTTTATCATGTCAGGGGAATGGCGCGTGTCCCCGTTGCCGATTCTGTTTGGTCTCGTTGTGTTTTTTCCCGGTTTCGGATTCCAACGCCATGCACGCGAGTTGAAACCACGAGCAGCAAGAACTTCATGACGTCCCTCGACAATCCGCAATCGGAAATCGAAAATCGGCAATCCTCCGAGACCGTCGTCGCCGTGCGCGGGCTCACGAAGATTTTCAACGACTTCTGGGGCCGGCCCAAAGCCAAGGCCGTGGACAACGTGGACTTCGAAATCCGCCGCGGCGAGGTCTTCGGGTTGCTCGGGCCCAACGGCTCCGGCAAGTCCACCACGATCAAGATGCTCCTTGGCCTGCTCTACCCGACCCGCGGCCATATCGAGGTCTTCGGCCACTCGCCGCGCCACGTGAAAACCAAGGCGCGCCTCGGCTACCTGCCCGAGGAGTCCTACCTCTACCGCTACCTGAATTCCCGCGAGACGCTCGAGTTCTTCGGCAACCTCTTCGAACTCGCGCCCAACGACCGGCGCTACCGCGCCGAGCAACTCCTCGAGATGGTCGGCCTCAACCAGGTCCGCTCCCGCACCGTCGGCGAATTCTCCAAGGGCATGCAACGCCGCATCGGCCTCGCGCAGGCGCTCATCAACGACCCCGACCTCGTCATCCTCGACGAACCCACCGCCGGCCTCGACCCCATCGGCTGCCGCGAGGTCAAGGACCTCATCCTCACCCTCGCGCGCCGCGGCAAGACCATCATCCTCTCCAGCCACCTGCTCGCCGACGTGGAGGATGTGTGCGACCGCGTGGTCATCTACTACGGCGGCAAGATTCACGCGCAAGGCACACTCAACGAACTGCTCAGCGAGCGCGACACCGTGCGCATCACGTCGCCCGCGCTGCCCCGCGAGACGATGCAGAAGGTTCTCGACACCATCCGCGCGGACGTCGCCGGGGACAAGGTCACCGTGGACAACCCGACGCAGAACCTCGAGAGCTACTTCCTCGGCGTGGTCGAGAGAGCGCGCGCGGGCGAGCAGCAGACGTCCGGCGCGTTGTCCGGGTCGCAAGTGGCCGCCTACCTGCGCACCGGCGCGGTCGACGCCTCCGGCACGGACAAGTTGCTTGAACGCTTCACCGCGCCCGCCGCCGTCACGCCCGCCGCCGCGCCGCAGGTCGTCGTGGCCGACGAGCAGGAGTCCGCGAGCCGCAAGAAGCTCGACGCGCTCGCGAAGTCCGCGCCCGCGGCCGCGCCCGCGCCACCGAGGGTCGCCGTGGCCGATGCGGGCAAGACCGCCGACACCAAGGCCGACGACAAGCTCTCATCCCTGCTCAGAAAGAAGTGACTGCACCCCCCCATCATGGGCGGCGGATGAACCTCGAAGGCGCAACGGACACAGAGGGGGCCCCGCGCGCGCGCGAGGCGCATCTGCGCCGCCTGACTCGCATTGCACCGACGCCACTGTGAACACCTACGAAATCTACACGCATCCGTTGCGCGGCAGCGCGGCGGTGAAGCGCGGCTTCTCGTGGCCCGGGTTCCTGTTCAACTGGATCTGGGCGCTCGTAAAGCGCGTGTGGATCGCCGGGTTGGTCCTCACACTCGCGGCGGCGGCGATCGGCCACCTCTTCTTCGAATTGCGCCAGTCCAACCTGCTCTTCGTGCTCGCCGTCAAGCTGGTCTACTGCGCGATCGCGGGCTTTCGCGGGAACACATGGCTCGCGGCGTCCATCGAGGCCCGGGGCTACAGCTTCCGCGGCATCGTGCCGGCGCGGACGCCCGCGGAGGCGCTCGCCAAGGTCGCCACCGTCGGCAACGAGTGGCCTGCGGATTGGAGCCAATCGCCGCCGCCGCTGTGGTTCACGCTGGTGCCCCGCGAATGGCAGCAGGTCGTCGCCGTCGCCGGGCTCACGTATCGCGCGGCGTGGCGATTCAAGCTCGTGCCCGTGCTCACGACGCTCCTCCTCACCATCGTCATCGGCCTTCCACTGCTCGTGAAGACCGACGGCTCGGCGCGCGGGCTCACGCAGATCATCATCACGTATTCGCTGAGCCTCATCACCTTCATCCTCGGCATGGCCACGCTGTGGCTCGCGTGCGGCACGCTGGCCAAGGACGTGGAGGATTGCCAGATGCAGGTCGTCGCCGTGAAACCCGTTCCGCGGTGGCAAATCTGGCTCGGCAAATGGTCCGGCATCATGCTGCTCAACGCGCTCCTGCTCACCCTCGCGGGCGTGTCCGTCTACGGCCTCATCCAGGTCCGCGCCTCGAACCTCCCGGAGGCGCAGCGGAAAATCCTGCGCGAGGAACTGCTCGTGGCCCGCGGTTCCGCCCGCGAGGAAAAGATCGACGTCGAGAAGGACGTCGAGACCATCCTGAGCGAGAAGACCAAAGGCGAGGACCTGACCGTCTTGGACCTGGAGGCGATGCGCAAGGAGCTCCGCGAGATGCTCAAGGCCGAGTTCCAAATCGTGCTTCCCGCCTACCGTCGGCGATGGACGCTGGAGACCGGGATGCCCGCGTCCGCGCTGATGGGCCAGCCGCTGCACATCCGGATCAAGTTCAATTCCTCGCGCATGCATGGCTCGCCGCAGCCGTATCCGACGGCGTGGGAAGTCGGGCCGCCCGAGTCCAACGCGCGCCAGCGCATCCTGAAGACGCTCACGACCGACACCTTCCACGAAATCGCCATCGAGCCGCGCCAGCTCACTCCCGACGGCAAGCTGATCGTCGATTACATCAACGCCAACGACATCCCGATGGTGATGGTGCCCGAGAACTGCATGGAGTTGCTTTACCGCGAAGGCGGCTTCGGCGTGAACCTGTTGCGCGGGCTGCTCATCATCTTCTTCTGGCTCGGCCTGCTCGCGGCGCTCGGGCTGGCAGCGGCGAGCTGCCTGTCCTTCCCGGTGGCCGCGTTCGTCGCGCTCACGGTGCTGACGATCGGCCTCTCGACAGGCACGATCGCCACGGTCGTCTCCGAAGGCTCGTTGATGGGCGGCAACGTCGCGCGCATCTCGGGCGACATCAACCTGCTCGACCGCATCTTCCTCCCCATCCTCGGCGGCATGCTCAACGTGGTGAACCTCGTGCTCGACTTCTCGCCGATCGACGCGTTGAGCACGGGCCGCAGCGTCCCGTGGAAGCAGGTCGGACTCGCCTTCGCGCAAATCTGGCTGCTCGTCGGTGGCGTCGTCTCCGCCGCGGGCATCACATTCTTCACGCGTCGCGAACTCGCCACCGCGCAATCCCAGCAGTGACATGAAACCGCGCAAGCTTTTCAAGGTGATGCTCGTGCTCCTCGCGTTGGCGATGCTCGCGGGCGCGGGAGTCGTGCAATCCTCGCTCAACGCCGACCGCACGCGCCTGAAGCTCACGCGGCTCCCGCCCGTCGAGAACATGCCGCCGGTGCTCACGTTCACCACCGTCGCGCTCGGCGGTTTCCGCGGCCTCATCGCCAACGTGCTGTGGATTCGCGCGAACGACCTGCAGCAGGACGAGAAGTTCTTCGAGGCCGTGCAGCTTGCCGACTGGATTACCAAGCTCCAGCCGCACTTCGTGAGCGTGTGGGTCCACCAGGCGTGGAACATGGGCTACAACATCTCCGTGAAGTTCCCGGACCCGAGGGATCGCTGGCTCTGGGTGCAGCGCGCCATCGAGTTGCTGCGCGACGAAGGGCGCATCTACAACCCGCAGGAGGCGCTCATCTACCGCGAGCTCGCGTGGCACTTCCAGCACAAGATGGGCAACAACCTCGACGCCGCCCACATGACTTACAAGATGCAGTGGGCATCCGAGATGCAGGCCGTCCTGGGCGGCGACCGGCCGAACTTCGACGAACTCGCGAACCCGCAGACCGACGACGCCCGGGCCCGCGCCAGGACCCTGGTCGAGAAATACAAGATGGACCCCGCCTTCATGAAGAAGGTGGATGCCGAGCATGGCCCGCTGGAATGGCGCCTGCCCGAGGCCCACGCGATATACTGGGCGGCGCTCGGACTCGTGAAGGCCAAGCCCGACAACCAGATCGCCCCCAAGCCCGAGGACCAGATCACCCTCCGGCGCGTCATCTACCAGGGCATCTCGCTCGCCGCCGTCCGCGGGCGGCTCGTCTTCAACCCGGGGGACAAGTTCATCGAGTTTGGCCCGAACCTTGCGCTCATCCCCAAGGCCAACGATGCCTATGAAAAGATGATCCATGACGACGTGAAGTTCCGGGACAACATCCTCAACGCCCACAAGAACTTTTTGAAGCAGGCCGTCAACGACCTCTACATCCACGGCCGTGAAGCCGAGGCCGCGCGGCTCTACACCTATGCGAAGGCGCGCTACCACGACTATTATTACTTCTTACCGCCCGACGTCCATGCCTACGCAATGGCGCGGACCTACGAACTCGTCGCCGACGGCGGCGGGGGACGCGACAAGCTCGAGGGCATCGTCGAGGCGTTTCTGTTTCAGTCCTTCCGCTATCAGGCGCTCGGCGAGGATGATCGCGCGTTCGGCTATGTGCGGCGCGCGCAACAGGTCTGGTCGTATCACATGACCAAGATTTCCGTGGCCGATCCCGGCCGGCTGGAGCTCAAGCCCATGACCTTCTACTACACGAACCTTCTTCACCGCGTCCTTTCCGAGCCGCCGCCGCGCGGCTTCAGCGACGGGCTCAAGGCCATGCTCCGCACTGCGCGCGGAATGCCGCGTGAGGCCAACGCCCCGGTGCTCCTCGCTTCGTTGACGAACATGCCCCCCGAGCCGCCGCTCGTGCTCAACTTCAACTCGCCATCGGAACGCGACAAGCGGGATGGCGAGAAGTTCCTCGCCGACAACCGCCTCAAAGCCGGCGTGCTCACCACTCCGAGCGGGCTCCAATACCGCGTCGTCGCCGAGGGCAAGAAGGACGGCCGGACACCCAAGCTCACCGACAAGGTCGTCGTCCACTATCGCGGACGCCTGCTCAACGGCGCGGAATTCGACAGCTCATTCAAGAAGGGCAAGCCGATGGAGTTCGACGTGAGCGGCGTCGTCAAGGGCTGGACCGAGGCGCTGCGTCTGATGAAGGAAGGCGCGAAGTGGGAACTCTACATCCCGCCCGGGCTCGGCTACGGCGTCGCCGGCTCATGGGAAGGCGGCATCCCGCCGCACGCCTTGCTCATCTTCGAAGTCGAACTCATCGAGGTCAAGCCGGGGACTTGATCCCTCGGGATTCTGCGGCCACCGCTGGCCTTAGTGGATTGGCTCACCGCCCTTGCTGTTCCGGCCGTCACGTTTCCGAAGCAGGTAGTGTGACACGAACCACTCTTCGCCGCCGCGCCAGCCCCACAGTTCGGCGCAAGCCATGAAGAACACCCTCCAGCGCACAAGCCACCGCGTTGCGTCCGTCGCCCCGTAGGTTTCTGCAAACAACGCCCGCACCTCGGGCGCGTGCGCGTCCATGTTCCGCAGCCACGCCTCCGACGTGCGCGAATAATGCGACCCGTTCACCGCCCATTGCTCCGCCACTTCCATGTCGCGACCGAACTCGCGCAACACCTCCGCGGACGGCATCACGCCGCCGGTGAAGAAATGCCGGGCCATCCAGTCCGACGCGTCCCGCGCGACGAACGGATACGTGAACTCCCCGTGCGTGAAGATGTGGATGAACAACCGGCCCTCCGGCGCGAGCCACCGCGCGATGTTCGACAGCAGCAATTCCCAGTTGCGCATGTGCTCGAACATCTCGACCGACATCACGCGGTCAAAACGCGCGCCGGGTTCGAAGCGGTTCATGTCGCACGTGACAATCGCCACGTTCTTCAACCCGCGCCGCGCCGCCTCCGCGTCGATGAACTCCTTCTGGGTGCGCGAGTTTGAAACAGCCGTGATGCGCGCCCCGGGGAATTGCTCCGCCATCCACAACGAGAGCGAACCCCAGCCGCAGCCGAGTTCGAGGATGGACATGCCGTCGCCCAGTTGCGCGCGCGAGCACGTGAGCCGCAACATCGCTTCCTCCGCGTCGGCGAGCGTGGAGGCGTCGTGCTCGAAAAGGCCGCTGCTGTATTTGAGCCGCGGGCCGAGGCAGAGCTGGTAGAAGCGCGTCGGGACCTCGTAGTGCTGCTCGTTCGCGGCGCGCGTCTCGATCGCGATCGGGCCGCGGCGCATCTCCGCGAGGAACGCCGCCGCGCGCGACCGTCGCTCGTCCTCCGTCCCCGCGGATTCGTCGCGGATTCTTTGCGCGAGCAACCGGCGGATGCCCGCGCGGATGATCGCGTCGGGCACGAGGTTGGTTTCGAGGAGCGCTTCAGCCCAGTTCATGAACGGTTGAATTGAGAGGCAGTAAGTTGACTCGGGGGAAATCGGTCCGCCTGCTTCGCGTCGCCCAGTCGCTGTGTCCCCGCGTCATTCTCTTGGGAACCACGGCAGGAACTTGTTGGTCGTCTCCTGATAGCGGCGGTAAGCCTCGCCCTTGCTGCGGATCGCCTGCTCCTCGGTTGCGGGAATCCCCGTGAGCTTCGTGAGGAAGTGCCACATGAGCAGCGGCGCAAAGATCATCGCCAGCCCCCCCCACCCCGTGAGCCCGGTGATGAACCAGCCGACCCACACCATCAGTTCGAAGAAGTAATTCGGGTGGCGCGAGAATCGCCACAATCCCTCGCGGCAGATCCGGCCGTGGTGGTCCGGGTCCGACTTGAATTGCGAGAGCTGCCAGTCTGCGACCGTCTCGCCAACGAATGCCCCCAGCCACACAATGAAGCCCGCCCACTCGATCAGCTTCAGGGGCGTGGTTCCGTTCGTGCAGATGACAAGGAATGGAATGGAGAGCACCGTCTGCAACACGCCTTGCAGGAGAAAGAACGAGAACATCTTCCGGTTGGCGTCCGGGCCCCACTTCTCGCGGAGCCGTGTGTAGCGCGCGTCCTCCCGCGGGCTTCCTGTCACGCGGAAGTAGAGGTGCGTCGCCAGCCGGAGGCTCCACAGCGAAACCATGAAGGCGATCAGCAGCCGGCGGGACGGATCCCCGCCCGCGAAGAATGCGTAGACCCCCACGAGCGGGAAAAAGCCGCCCGCCCAAAACACGTCGACGATTCCCGCGTTCTTCATCCGACGCGACATCACCCACGCCACCAGCATCAGCGCAAGGGACAACGCGAGGCCGGCGGGCAGCAGGATGGAAATGTCGCGGAGCATGGGGCCGGTTTCTTCGTGCGTGAGTCGTTCGGGCGTCGTCTCGAGGCTTTCCGTGTTTGCGCAACAGGAGCGCGTCCGCGGGCGCGCCGGGCGGCAGCCGCCGGAGACGCAGCAAGGTGTATCCGGCCATCGCGATGTTGCCGAGCAGCAAAATCGCCACGAGCCGGGCGGCGCGGGCGGGCGCGGCGCGCTGCTTGCAGCCCTCCACACACAGAATGCGATGGAGCCAGAGCAGGCGGCGGGGTGTCAGGGCAGGATCGAGTAGTTCACGTAACCGATGAACATCTCGTCATTCGTCTGCTCGCCAAAGGTCACGGTAACGGCGGGGTTTGGGTTCCGGCGGTTTTGCGGCGAGTTGTCGAAGGCGCCCGTGCAGACGATGCGCGTTCCGGCTGGGAGGCGCTTGGGCGTGGTGAGACGATACAGCGTCTGCCACTCGAAGTCGTAACGCGGCACATTCAGCAGCACTTCGCGCGAGTTGTCCGGATACACAGCCTCATACTTGAAACGCGACCCGCGGAAATGCATGTGCGGGCTCAGTTCGTAGAGCAGCACGTCCTTCGTCGTGGACGGCGTCAGTTGCGCTGTAATGGCGGGATGGTCCGCCGCGCCGGGTGGGATCGAGTAGAAGAGTCCGCCGAAGAACGAGAGCGCGTCAAACGCGGACTTCGTCTGCAACTCGGCCGCGGGCGGCGCCGGCGAAAGATAGAGGCCAAGCTCGGTCTGGTCCGACTCCGTCTCGCCCGTCGCGGTGTAGTGCATCTGGAACCTGAACAGCGTGCCCGACGGGACCAACTTCCCGGTGCCTTCGGGATACGGCACCTGTTCCGCGCCCGGCACGTAGCCGGCGAAGAAACCGTCGAGGCCCATGAGCGTGCTGTTCGTGCCGAAGTAGACGAGGACGTGATGCACCACGCGCCGGTTGATCGGCCTCACGACGGCGGCGCGGAGCCACACATTGGTCGTGAACGGCGTGGGCACGTCGAAGTAGCGATACGCGATCGGTCCCGTTGCCGGGATCGACTGCAACGGGATGCGCACGATGGCGTCCGGCGTGCCGAGGGGCCAGTCGGGAACGGGCGCGGGCGGATTGTCCGCAAGCGGGTCCGGGCCGGAGCCGCGCGGCGCGCCGCCATTGAGCCACTGCACGAGCGTGTTGAGTTGATCCGCGGTGAGCGAGGTATCGTTGGTGAAGCTCCCGTATTGAGGGTCCGCGTGCCACGGCGGCATGCGTCGCGACAAGACTTCGTAGCGGATGCTCGCGGCCAGATTGCTGACCACGGAGTAGTTCGTCATCGCGAACGTGCCGATGTTCCCCGGCGTGTGGCAGCGCACGCACTTGGACTGGAGAATCGGCGCGATGTTCGTCGCGTAGGAGATGTTTGCGAATGCGGGCGGCTCGACGGCGCAGCCCTGCGCGGGTGTGCGGCTCGGCGTGACCGTCTGCCCGGCGATGAACTGCGCGAGCGCGTTGGAGAGGTAGCTTTGCGTGAACCCGGTGGGCGGCTGGTTGAAGTCCAGCCGGTCGTCGAGCGCGCCGCGGTAGAATTGGGTCCAGTTCGTCGTGCTGAACGCGAAGCACTCGGTCGTGGCGACCGCGCCGAGCGCTCGCGCCGCGAGCAGGCCGGGGTCGTGCAGCACGGGCAGGTCCACGGTGTGGTTCGTCGCCCAGTGAAAGAGATTCGTGCGGCTCGGAGTGTTGTCGGCGCCGACGAGGTGGAACACCACGCCCTGCGGGCCGAACCGGTCGCGCAGCGCCTTGATCGACGGCACGCTCGCCGCGGAGTTGGTGCACGTGGTGCCGATGAGAATGAGCACGACGGCGCGCTTGTGCGACGGATAGAGCAACGGCTGCGAGCGGTCGAGGTGATCGACGAGGTTGAGGTCCGGCGCGTAGAACGGCGCCCGGGGCGCGCCCGGCCGCACGAGCCGGTAGAATCGACGCGGGACGATCTGCGACGCGCTGTCGAACCAGCCGTGGTCGGCGGTGTTCGTCACGGTGAACGTCAGCAGGTCGGTCCAGCTTCCCGGCGTGCCCGGGGTCGTGGTGGATTGGAGGATGTGCTCCATTCCATGCGCCCCGCGCAGACTCAGGCGCTTCGGCCCCCCGGTCGGCGTGATGGCGACGTCCGTGATTTGCGCGTGCGAGGTCCATGTCGCGGCGGCGAGCGCAGCAGCCGCGAGCAGAGCAGGCAGGCGGGGGTTCATGGTGCGTGAACAGGATGCACGGCCGCGAACGCCGGGCAATTCGAATCTCCAGCCGCGTCGCGCCTCCCGACACGCAATCGTGCCGAACTTCGGCTTGTTTCCGCGGCGGCACGGACCTAGTGTCGGCGCGTGTCCGGACAGCGGGTCGGAGCCGTCTGAAGGCAACTGCACGCACCGTCGCATGATTGAGCTGGTTCAATTCCCGTGGAGCCCCTTCTGCATTGTTCAGCGGCGCATCCTTGAGTTCGCGAAAGTCCGGTTCAAGGCGAGGAACATTCCCAACGGCGACCGCCAGCTCGTGTGGGAACTCACGCGGGGCCGCTGTTATCAGGTGCCCGTGCTGCGCGACGGCCGCTCGGTGCTCTTCGAACTCGACGACGACACGCAGGTGCTCGCCAAGTATCTTGACGACAAACTCAGCCTCGGGCTTTTCCCGCGCGAGCTCCGCGGCGTGCAGAACATCGTGTGGCGCTACATCGAACACGCCATCGAGGACCTCACTTTCCGGCTCAACGACATCTACTGGGAGGAGTTTGTCGAGATGTCCGCGCGCATGGGATTCCTCCGGCACAAGGAGCGCAAGTTCGGCCGGGGCTGCCTCGACCAGTGGCGCGAACAACAACCCGCGCTGCTCGACCAGCTTGAGAAGCGACTGCTGCCCTTCGAACAGATGCTCCTGGAGGGCCCGTTCCTGCTCGGCAAACGCCCGCGCTTCGTCGACTTCGACCTCTTCGGCATGCTCGCCAATTTTCTCTACAGCGGCCATTACCAACTCCCGGCGCTTTACCCGCAGCTCGCGGACTGGAACACCCGCATGGGCCGCGTGACGCACGGGGACTTCAAGTGATGCCACTGATCCGCCCCCGTCCCCGTCCCGGCGCAGCACTCGGTCCTCCGCGGATGCCCGCGGCGTTCCCGGCGGCGCTCTCACCAACGTGAAAAACTACATCCTCGACACCAACGTCCTCATTCACGACCCCAACTCCCTGGTCAGCTTCCAGGAGAACAACGTCCTCATCCCCATCGAAGTCATCGAGGAGATTGACCGCTTCAAGCGCGAGAGCACCGAGCGCGGCCAGAACGCCCGCACCGTCTCGCGCACGCTCGACAGCCTCCGCAAGCAGGGCCACCTGAGCGAGGGCGTCGCGCTGCCCAACGGCGGAAAGCTCCGCATCATTTTCAAGGACACCAACGGCAACGGACACGCCACGAACGTCGACAGCCGCATCATCGCCCTCGCCCTCGGCATTCAGAAGGAATTCCCCAGGACCCGCGCGATCCTCGTCACCAAGGACATCAACCTCCGCATCAAGGCCGACGCGCTCGGGTTGACGACCGAGGACTACGAGACCGATCACGTGCGGTTGCAGGATCTCTACTCGGGCATGTTCGAGCGCACGGTCAGTTCGGCGACCGTTGCGAAGTTCCGCGCCAACGAGGAGCTCCCCGTCGAGACCGGCCGCCGATGCTTCCCGAACGAATACTGCTCGCTCATCGAGGAGGCGAACCCCAGGCGCGCCGCGCTCGCGAAAGTGGACGCGACCGGCGCCAAGCTCGTGCCCATCCTCGACGTGCGCGAGGGCGTGTGGGGCATCAAGCCGCGCAACCGCGAGCAGCACTTCGCCTTCGACGCGCTGCTCGACGACCGGGTGAAGCTCGTCACCCTCATGGGCAAGGCCGGCACGGGCAAGACGCTGCTCGCGATGGCCGCGGGCTTGAAACGCACCGTGATGGACCGCGAGTTCCGCCGCCTCGTCGTCGCGCGCCCGACCATCTCGATGGGCAAGGAACTCGGGTTTCTTCCCGGCACGCTCGAGGAAAAACTCAGCCCGTGGATGCAGCCCATCCACGACGCGCTCGAACTGCTCAGCGATTTGAACATGGGCCACGACCACCGGCGCAGCGGCGACCTGTTGCGCTCGGGCACGATCGTCGTCGAGGCGCTCAGCTACATCCGCGGTCGCTCCATCGCCAACCAGTTCATGGTCATTGACGAGGCGCAGAATCTCACGCCGCTCGAGGTCAAGACCATCGTCACGCGCGTCGGTAACGGCACGAAGATCATCTTCACCGGCGACCCCTACCAGATCGACAATCCCTACGTGGACTCGGCGAGCAACGGATTCAACTACATCGTCAGCAAGTTCCGCGAACACGCCATCGCCGCGCACATCGAGCTGCAGAAGGGAGAGCGCTCCGAATTGGCGGAACTTGCCGCCAACATCATGTGACAAACGGGAGTGAGCGTCCGGTGTCCGCCGTGCTCCCGTGAATTTTTCGCACGCGCCTATTGTATTCCCATTTCTCGTTCGTATAGTGCGCGCCGAATTCGGCGCAGCGAGTTGCGCCACGCGAAATGAGCGACACCACCGAAGGCTGCCCGCGGCCGTGGTCCCTCCACGACGCCCGCGCCCTCTACAACATTGACCGCTGGGGCGCCCGGTATTTCGACATCAACGACTCCGGCCGGGTCGTGGCCCGCCCGCTCCACGAGGCCGGGGCTTCCGTCGAACTCACAGACGTCGTCGAGGAAGCCCGCGCGCGCGGCCTCAAGTTCCCGCTCCTCATCCGGTTCCAAGACATCCTCCGGCATCGAGTCGAGGCGTTGAACCACGCCTTCGCATCCTCGATCGCCGAGTTCAACTATCAGGGCAGATACCGCGGCGTGTTCCCCATCAAGGTCAACCAGCTTCGCGAGGTCGTGGAGGAAATCCTCGACGCCGGCAGGCCGTTCAACTTCGGCCTCGAGGTGGGCAGCAAGCCCGAGCTCTTCGCCGGGCTCGCGCTGCAGAACCACCCGGGCGCGCTCATCATCTGCAACGGCTACAAGGACTCGCAGTTCATCCGCATGGCGCTCATGGGCATCAAGCTCGGCAAGCGCGTCATCATGGTCGTCGAGAAGCTCGAGGAACTCCGTCAGATCATCGCCGTGTCGCGCGCCGTCGGCGTCGAGCCGATCATCGGCATCCGCGCGCGGCTGCTCGCCAAGGGCGCGGGCAAGTGGGCCGAGAGCGGCGGCGAGAACGCGAAGTTCGGCCTGAGCACCGCCGAGATTCTCGCCGCCACCGAAATCCTCCGCGCCGAAAAGCTCGAACATTGCCTCAAGCTCCTCCACTTCCACATCGGTTCGCAGGTGCCCGACATCCTCACCGTCAAGAAGGCCGTGCAGGAAGCCGCGCGCTTCTTCGCCAAGCTCCACAAGATGGGCTTCCCCATCGAGCACGTGGATGTGGGCGGCGGCCTTGGCGTGGACTACGACGGATCGCGCAGCGCGTTTGATTCCTCCACCAACTACTCGCTGCAGGAATACACCAACGACATCGTTTACTACCTCGCCGACGTCTGCAACGCGGAGAAAGTCCCGCACCCCGACATCATCAGCGAGAGCGGGCGCGCGCTGGTCGCGCACCACAGCGTGCTCGTCGTCGAAGTCTTTGGCTCCATCGTCAAGACCCGCCCGTGGGACAGCCTCTTTCCCAACGGCGACCCCGAGCACCCCCTCGTGCGCGAGATGCTCGACATCCGCAAGAACCTCGCCAAGCTCAACAAACTCGAGGCCTACCACGACGCCGAGGAACGCAAGGATGACGCCCACAACATGTTCACCCTCGGCCTGCTCGACCTCCCCGACAAGGCCCGCATCGAAACCCTCTACTGGCAAATCTCCACCGAAGTCGTCGAGAGCTTCCGCGGCCAGGCCTACGTGCCCGCCGAGATTCGCAAGCTCGAGGACGCCCTCGGCGACCAGTATCTCTGCAACTTTTCCGTCTTCCAATCCCTCCTGGACCACTGGGCCCTCGGCCAGCTCTTCCCCATCATGCCCCTCGCGCGCCTCGACGAACGGCCCTCGCGCGAGGCCACGCTCGTGGACATCACCTGTGACTCGGACGGCGCCATCAACAAATTCATCGGCCTGCGCGACGTGCGCGACACCCTGCCCCTGCACGCGCTGCGGCCGCTCAACGGCAACGGCACCGAACCCTACTACCTGGGCTTCTTCCTCATGGGGGCGTATCAGGACATCATGGGCGACCTGCACAACCTCTTCGGCCGCGTCAACGAGGTCCACGTCTTCCTCGAACCCGACGAACCCACCGGCTACTACATCGAGGAAATCATCGAAGGCAACACCATCGTCCAATCTCTCGCCGCCGTGCAATACGACGAGAAGGAACTCGAACGCCTGATGAAGGCGCAGGTGGACGACGCCATCAAGGCCGACAAGATGAAGCCCAGCGAGGGCATGCGCCTGCTCGACGACTACGAGCGCGGGCTGAAGGAATACACCTACCTCACGTTTTAGTGCGTCTTACGCGCAACCTTGTGGCTGCATGGTCGCAACGGCCGCCGTCGTCCCGGAGGGCGTCAAGCGTGAAGCCCGGCAGGATTCCGCTTTCTCACGCGGCTTTCATCCTCCATCCTCGCCGCGCCCATGGCCGCGCCCGCGCCCAATCCCGAGTTGCTGCCGTCACTGCGCCACCTGGTGCGCGGGTTGTCCGTGCTGTTTTGGGGTCTGCCCTTCGCGCTGCTCTCGTGCGCTCACGTCGCCACGTGGGAGTGGCTCCGCACCGTCGGCGCAGTTCCCGCGGTGCTTGGCACGGGGATGCTCTTTTACGGACTCGCGGAGATCGGGCATTTCCAACGGCAGGAGCGCATCTGGCAATCGGCGGTCGAGCGCGCGAAGGTGCCGGCGTTCATCAACGTCGGGCTCTCGCCGTTCGTGTATTGGTATAACAAGGTGAACAGCGAACTCACGTTCCAGCTCGCGGTTGGGCTGCTGGCCTTGGCGGGGGTGGTCTTCCTGTTCAACTTGAACCTCGTCCTCCAGCGACTCGCCGCGATGCTGCCGGACGAAACGATGCGCGGGGACGTGCGATTGTTCTCGTCGCTCAACACCGGCCTGCTGCTCGGCGTGCTGGGCGTGGCCACGGCGTTCTTCGGGCTGCAGGAGGTGAACACGCTGCCGCGCGCGATGATCGCCGTGCTCGAGGTGATCCGCGAGTCGCGCGGGCCCATCGCATTGGGACTCATCCTGCCGCCCGTGGCGCTGACGATGAGCCTGTTGTGGAAGATGAAGGAGGTCGTCGTGGCGAGCGTGTTCGAGCCGGAGCGCCACTGACGGGATGAGGAACCGCGCCGGGCGCAGAAACCAGCCGCTCGGTGGCGGGGCTGTAGATCACACGCCGTCTCCGTTTCAGCCGCTTCAGACCCGCGAGGTGCCAGAGCAGGTTTGCAGAAGGCGCTGCGGAAAGTGGTCGGAGCGACAGGATTTGAACCTGCGACGTCTTGGTCCCAAACCAAGTGCTCTAGCCAGGCTGAGCTACGCTCCGCTGAACCGCGCGCACTATGCTACCCCACAAGTCCGCGGAGCAAACGGAATCTCAAGCGCGCTTGCCGGGGACGGCCACGCCTACTGGTGCGAGGCGCGCCGCGTTCCTCACGCCACCAGTCCGCGGATCACGTGTCCGTGCACATCGGTCAGCCTTCGATCAATGCCGTTGTGCCGGAACGTGAGCCGCTCGTGGTCCACGCCGAGCAGGTGCAGCATCGTGGCGTGGATGTCATACACCGTCGTCGGATTGTTTCGGTCCGCGGGCTTGTAGCCCCACAGATCGCTCTCGCCGTGTGTCACGCCGGGCTTGATGCCGCCGCCGCACAGCCAGTTCGTGAAGCAAAACGGGTTGTGATCGCGCCCCTTCCCGCCCTGCGTGCTTGGCATGCGGCCGAACTCCGTCGTCCACAGGACGATCGTGTCGTCGAGCAGTCCGCGCTGCTTCAGGTCGAGGATGAGCGCGGACGCGCCGCGCGCGAAGCCCGCCGCTAGCGGGCCGTGGTCGCGCTGCACGTCCTCGTGCGAATCCCAGTTGCGGCGCGGGAAGCCGTTGTCGTTGCCGCTCCAGACTTGCACGAAGCGCACACCGCGCTCGAGCAGCCGCCGGGCCACGAGGCACTTGCGCCCGAAGCAGTCGCGCTCCTCGCCGGCGTTGATTTCCTTCGGCCAGGTTGGCGGATATCGCTTCACGCCGTAGAGGTCGAGCATCGCGTCGGGCTCTTTGGAGATATCGAGCGCCTCGGGCGCGGCGAGTTGCATGCGCGCGGCCAGTTCGTAGCTGCGGATCCGCGCGTCGAGCCGGCCATCGCCCTCGCGGGTCGCGGCGTGGTCGCGATTCAACTTCGCCAGGACCGACTGCGCCGCCGCCTCGCTGTCGCGCGTGATGAAATCGCCCTTTTTGTGCGCGAACAAATCCGCGATGGGCGTTTCGGCGCCCGGATGAATCACCGTGCCCGAGTAGTGCGACGGCAGAAACGCGGCGTCCCAGTTCTTCGAACCGTTGGACGCGAAACCGCGGTGGTCCGGCAGCACAACGAACGTGGGCAGGTTTTCGTTCTCCGTGCCGAGTCCGTAGCTGACCCAGCAGCCCATGCCGGGGAATCCCGGCAGGTTGAAGCCCGTCGCCTGCAACAGCGTGGCCTGCGAATGCACGCCGGTCTTGCCGACGAGGTCGTGGACAAAGGCGAGTTCATCCGCGACGCGCCCGAGGTCGGCGACCGGTTCGCTCAACATCCTGCCGGTTTGTCCGTAAGGCTTGAACTCCCACACCGGGCGCAGCCACGGGCCGAGACCGTTCTGGAACGCCTCGACCGGCTCGCCGAAGTCCGACGGCTCGCCGTGGCGCTTGATCAGCTCGGGCTTGAAGTCGAACAGGTCAAGGTGGCTCGCCGCGCCGGCCATGAAGAGCTGCACGACGCGCTTCGCCTTCGGCGCGAAATGTGGCGTGCGACATTCAGCATGCGGAGTGGCGGACCGCGCCTCGGCTGCGGGCAGGTTTTCGCGGCCGAGCAAACTCGCGAGCGCGATGCCTCCGAGCCCGCCGCCGCTGCGCCAGAGGAATTCGCGGCGTGTCCGTGCGCGTGACTGACGCGGGAGCCGGTGGAATGGCGAGTCGTTCCTCATGCTCAATCCACGAAGGCAAACTCGTTCAAGTTGAACAGCAGGCGACAGGCATTCGCGAGGCCGTGCTGGTTGGCGAAGGCGGTGAGGTCGCCGGCTTCCTTCGCACTTGGCGGGCGGCCGAGGGCTTCGGTGAAGGCGCGTTTCACTTGGGTCGCGGTGTCGCCACCGGCCGTGTTGAGTGTCGCGGCGAAGTGCTTCGACATCGTGACCATCAGGCCGTTGTTCAGCAGCGCGAGGGCTTGCAGCGCGGAGACGCTCTCGTTGCGGCGGCTCACGGAGATGGACGGGTCGGCGCAGTCGAGCGTCGTCATGAACGGATGGAGCTGCGAGCGCACGATGAACCGGTAGATCGAGCGCCGGTGCGAACGCGGGTCGTCCGGGTCGTGCAGGTGATACTCGTAGTGCGGCGAGTGCTCGGGCTTCTCGATGACGAAGTCCTGAAACGCCGGCCCGCCCATGCGCGGGTCGAGCTTGCCCGCCACGGCCAGCACGCTGTCGCGCACCGACTCCGCGTCGAGCTTGCGGCGGTTCTGGCGCCAAAGGTATCGGTTGTCGGAATCGATCCAGGCGGCCGCGGGGCCGCGGGGCCGCGGGGCCGCGGGGGAAGCAGCCCGGCGCCGTGTTTCCGCGTCTCCTTGTCCCGGCGTCTCAGATGCCTGCCTCCATGTCGCGCTCATCACGATGAGCTTGTGGAGTTTCTTGAACGAACCGCCGCTGTCGCGGAATTCGCACGCAAGCCAGTCGAGCAACTCCGGATGCGTCGGCCGCGCGCCGTTGCGCCCGAAATCGTTCGGCGTGTCCACGAGCCCGTGCCCGAAGTGGTGCTGCCAGACCCGGTTCACGATGCTGCGCCAGGCGAGCGGATTGTCCGGCGACGAAAGCCACTTCGCCAGCGCGGCGCGGCGGTCGCCCTCGGCGGCTGACGATGGAATCGAGAAGTGTGAAGGCAACGCCGAGACGCACGACAGCGCGCCGGGCACGGCCCCTTCTTTCGGTTGCTTCACGTCGCCGCGATGAAGCACGCGAATCTCTCGCGGCTTGCCGCCATCGGGACCGGTGCCGCGAAACGACCCGGAGCCGTGGTGCACGGTGCCGGCGTAAACCACCTTGGGCGCGGGCAGCTTGGCGAGTTCGGCGGCGACTTCGTTCGTGGTTTTCGCGTGCGTGGCGAACTCGGCGAGCAGCGAGGCTTCCGCCACTCGCGCGACGAGGTCCGCGCGCTGCCGTTCGAGGTCGGCGAGCTTCGTCGCGGGCTGGCCCTTTCCCGCGCCGTAGTAGTAGCCGTCGGTGAGGTTCTTCCGGCTCCACCTCGGCAGCGCCTCGATGGAGTCGGGCGACGTCACGGCAGCGCCGAGCGCGAGGTTCCTGCCGGATTTGTCGAGCGCCTGCACTTCGGCGAGCGCGAAGATGAAGTCGTTCTGCCGCGGCGCGAGCTTGGTCGCGGTGAAGCGCAGGAATCGCGCCGTCCTGCCGGCGGCGATGGAACGAGGTGAAACGCCGGGATTGGGCACGTCGGCCTTTGACTGGTCTTCGAGCATCGTCACGCCCTGCTCGAAGTTCGCGTCGTCTCCCGCCTCGACCTTGAAGCGCACGGGAAATCCGAAGCCCGCGCCGATGTTGTTGAAGTTGTCGTGGCACGCGACATACACAACCTGCTCGACCGGCACGGAGGCGCCGAGGTCCACCTGCACCCATTTCACCACCTCCTGTTTCGCGGAAATCTGGCTGTGCCAGCCGAACTCCGGGCGCTCCTCGGCGGCCGCGCCGGCCTTCGTCTCGCGGATGAGCTTGTCGAGCAGTTCGAGGTCGCGACCGCCCGCGGCGGCAAGCTGCTTGTTGAGGGCGTCCAGCTTCGGCTTGAGGTCGCGCTGCTTCGCCAGCAAGTCCGCGCGGCGCCGCGCGATGGCGGGATCGGTGTCGTAAGTCTTGTCCGCGCGGTCAAGCGCGGCGAAGACGGCTTGCAGCGAGTAGTAATCGGCCTGCGGGATGGGGTCGAACTTGTGATCGTGGCATTGCGCGCAGTGCACGGTGAGGCTCGCGAACGTGCTCATCGTGTTCGCGACCATGTCGTCGCGGTCCAGGTGGCGCGCGATCTTGCCGTCAATCTTCGTCTCCGGCACCTCGGCGTGGCCGATGAGATCCCACGGGCCGGCCGCGATGAAACCGAGCGCCTCGACACCGTCCTGCGTGCCGGGGAACAGCACGTCACCGGCGATCTGCTCCTGCACGAATCGCGCGTAGGGCTTGTCGCCGTTGAAGGCGCGGATGACGTAGTCGCGATAAGGCCAGGCGTTTGGGCGCGGCTTGTCCTTGTCGTAACCGTGCGTGTCGCCGTAGTGGACGACATCGAGCCAGTGCCGCGCCCAGCGCTCGCCGTAGTGGGGAGAGGCAAGGAGCTTGTCCACCAGTGCCTCGATGGCGGCTCGCTCCCTTTCTCCCAATCTCCCTTTGTCCCTGGCATTGTCCGGGGCGGGCGAGCGGGGGAGCGGGGGAGCCGGGGAGAATTCCTTCACGAACGCCTCCACTTCCTCCGGCTTCGGCGGCAGGCCGAGCAAGTCGAAGTAAAGCCGGCGCACCAGGGTTCGAGCGTCGGCCTCGGGCGATTGCGCGAACTTCTTCTCCACGAGCTTCGCGACGATGAACGCGTCAACGGGATTTTGAACGTTGAACTTCGAGCCTTGAATCCTCGGGACGGCAGGCCGGACGAGCGGATGGAGCGACCACCCGTCGTTTGAGTCGGTTTGCTTCCGCGAGTCCGCGGCCGCAACCACGACCGGCAGAACTGCGGCCGCCAGAATTCCGAGGGCGAGCGATCGGTTCATGCGGGCTGTTTCCGGGTCGCGAGCGCAGCTTGGACCACAGGCAACATTGTTTCGACAAGCATCTGGTGGCCTTTGGGATTCGGGTGGCACTGGTCGGTCGTCCACGAGCCGACGTCGCCGCCCCGGGCCTCGGCCTCGGTCCAGATTTTGAAGTGGTCCACGAGCGGGACCTTCTGCTCCGCTGCGACGGCGCGGCAAGCCTCGGCGAATTGCTCCAGCTGCACGTTGGGATGCTCGCCCGCGCCGTTGGGTTTCGCGGCGCGGCGACCGACGAAGACGCAGAGCGATCCAAGAAGGAGGAGCGACGTGTTCTTCACGCGAGGTGAGTCGCAGTCCGGTTAGCGCACGCGTGCGCCGGACGACGGCGTGGATTTCAGCCCGAGGCTGTTCACGGCGATGATGCGATACTCGTGGCGCTTGCCGGGCTTGGCGGTCACGTCCACGAAGCGCATCGCGGGCAGCGGGCCGTCCTTCGGTTTCTCCGGCGTGTCGTGATAAGACATCGGCTGGAACAGCGCGCGGCCGAAGCGGCCCACGGGTTTTTCGGGAACTTGCGCGAGGAATTGACCGTCGCGCTGGATGATGAAGGCTTGCAGTCCGCTCTCGAAGTCCGCCTCGGCGTCCCACGCGAGCTCGACGCCGTCCGCCTTCGCCGTCGCCTTCACCGCGACGGGCGCGGGCGGCGGCGTGGTGTCGCCCGTCGCGCCAGTCTTCACGTATTCGGCCCACGCCTTCGCGACGGACTCCGTCGGCAGCCAGCTCGCGTCCTTCGGCTCCACAGCGTGCTTCGAGGCCGGAGCGAACGTGTCGCCGGGCAGCGGCGCGAAGTAGCCGGCGCCGAGGTTCACCGGTTTCAACGTCTGCAGGCTCGTGCCCTTCGCCGGGAGCCGCAGCGCGAGGCACGCGTCGAAAAACGGGATCGCGAGATAGCGCGAGTCGCCGCATTCGTGGCTTGTGCGCGGGTCGGGCGCGAAGCCCACGGGCGCGCCCTTCGCCCGCCACGCCTTGAACATGTCCATCGAACCGGTCCACGCGCCGCTGAAGCGCTTGTCGCCGTTTTCCTTCGCGCCCGGATTCATCATCATCGGGATGCCGTAGGCCGCGGCGGGGATTTCTGGCTTTGGAATGTCGCCCTTCTCCCACGTGGCGAACGCCGTGCCCGAGCGAAACCAGATGGCAACGATGCGCTCGGGATACATCGTCTGCATGAGGCTCGACCAGAAGCCGCCGCCCGAGTGGCCCCACAGGCACCACGGCACACGCGCGAGTTCGGCGTGGCCGGACGTGGCGCCGAACTCGGCGAGCGCGCGCAGAAAGGTCTGGTGCGAGCCGTGGCGCGGGTCGCACCAGAGGCGGCAGTTGTCCTTCTCGCTCTGATGATACGACGGGCCGAGCAGCGCGCAGTCCCATTTCTTGGCGAGCGCCTGCCAGTGCAAGTCGTAAGCCGCGGTCGCGCCGCCCTTGCACGCGCCTTCGCCGCAGCCGTGCTGATGCACGATGACGCCCCGGAACTTCTGCACGCCGTCCGGCAGCCACAGGGTGTAAGTCACGCCCAGCACGAGTTCGTTCGTGTTCGGCGAGGGTGGGTAAGTGACCTCCAAGTATCGGCCAGCCGCGCGGGCGGTCGCCGCGGCGCCGAGCAGGACGGCGAGGGTGGACGTGGCGGCGAGGCTGGAAAACGCGCGGCAGTTCACGGTCTGGACAAGTGAGTTCCCGACGATGCGCGGCGCGCGGAACTTCAGCAATTCCCGTCGCGACGCAGGCGGCGCGACGGCTCAACCCTCGGCCGGTTCTTCACCCGGCGGGACCCCGAGCTTGCGCTCAAGTTCGGCGACGCGCCGGAGCAGGGCGGGCAGTTTCTGCATCGCGATCAACTGGCGCTTCATCGCGCGGTCGGGTTGCGCGGGTGTGCCGAACCACTTCTCGCCGTCCGCGATGCCGTGCATCACGCCGGACTGCGCCGCGATGGTCACCTGGCTGCCGATCTTGATGTGTCCCGCAAGGCCGACCTGCCCCGCCAGCACGGTGTAGTCGCCGATCGTTGTGCTGCCGGAAATGCCCGCCTGCCCGCACAAAATGCAATGCTCGCCAATTTCCACGTTGTGCGCGATCTGGCATAGGTTGTCCACCTTCGAGCCGCGGCCGATCACGGTCGAGCCGAGCGCGCCACGGTCGATGCTCACGTTCGAACCGATCTCCACGTCGTCATGGATGATGACGTTGCCGACTTGCGGCACCTTGCGGTGCGCGCCGGCGTCGAGCACGTAGCCGAAGCCGTCCGAGCCGACCACGCTGCCGGCATGGATGCGCACGCGCGCGCCGATGCGGGTGCGCGCATAAACGACGACGTTCGGGAAAAGTTGCGAATCCTCGCCAATGGACGAGTCGTCGCCGATGTGATTGCCGCCTTGCAACACGGCGCGCGGACCGAGTGTGACGCGCTCCCCGACGACGCAATGCGGGCCGATGTGCGCCGTGGTGTCCACGTTCGCGGACTTCGCCACGACCGCGCCCGGATGGATGCCCGGCTCGAACATGGGCTCGGGAAAGAACAGCGGCAGCGCGCGCGCGAATCCGACCCGCGCGTTCTTCACGCGGATGAGCGTCTTGGCGCCGGGCTTCACGTCGCCCGCGACGAGGATGGCCGAGGCCGCGCTTGCCTCGGCCGCGGCGAGATAGGTCTCGGTCTCGGCAAAGGTCAGGTCGCCTTTCCTGGCCGCAGTCGCCGGCGCGAAGCCCGTGAGCCGCGTGAGCGGGTCGCCGAGGACTTCGCCATGAACGTGCTTTGCAATTTCGGCGGCGGTGTAGGGCATCGTTTCAGTGCTAGGATGGGTGTTCGTCGAGTCGCCCGTTGACTCAAAAATTGCACCGGACTATAACGCATCGGTCTTTCCAAACACCAACCTAAATCACCGGGACACACTATGAGCAGGAAGATTCGTTTCGGCATGGTCGGCGGCGGGCGCGGGGCGTTCATCGGCGCGGTGCACCGCATCTGCGCGGCGATGGACCAGCAGATTGAGCTGGTTTGCGGCGCGTTCAGCAGCGACCCCGGGCGTTCCAAGGCCAGCGGCGCGGACCTCTTCCTGCCCGCGGACCGCTGCTACGGCACCTTCGACGAGATGATTCGCAGCGAGGCCGCATTGCCCGCGAGCGAGCGGATGGACTTTGTCGCCATCGTCACGCCGAACCACATGCACTTCCCGCCGGCGAAGCTGGCGCTCGAAAGCGGCTTCCACGTCCTCTCCGACAAGCCCGCCACCTTCAACCTCGCCGAGGCCAAGGCGCTCGCGGCGCTGGTGAAGAAGACCGGCCTGCTCTACGGCCTCACGCACAACTACACCGGCTACCCGCTCGTGAAGGAGGCGCGCGACATGGTCCGCGCCGGCAAGCTTGGCAAGATTCGAAAGGTCGTCGTCGAGTATCCGCAGGGCTGGCTCGCGACGCGGCTCGAGGCCACCGGCCAGAAACAGGCCGGCTGGCGCACCGACCCCAAGCGCTCCGGCGCGGGCGGCTGCGTCGGCGACATCGGCACGCACGCGGAAAATCTCGCCGAATACATCACCGGCCTGCAAATCAAGGAACTCGCCGCCGACCTCACGAGCTTCGTGAAGGGCCGCAGGCTCGATGACGACGCGAACGTGCTGTTGCGGTTCAACAACGGTGCGAAGGGCGTGCTGCACTGCTCGCAGATCAGCATCGGCGAGGAGAACAACCTGAACATCCGCGTCTATGGCGAACTCGGCGGCCTCGAGTGGCACCAGCGCTTCCCGAACACGATGATCGTGAAGTGGCCCGACCGCGCGGCCGAGACCTACCGCACCGCCAACGGCTACCTCGGCGCGAACGCGAAGGCCGCCACCCGCACGCCGCCCGCGCATCCCGAGGGCTACCTCGAAGCTTTCGCGAACATCTACAAAAACTTCGCCAACGCCATCCGCGCCCACGAGGAAGGCCGCAAGCTCGCGCCCGGCGACGTGGCCAACGACTACCCGAAGATCCGCGACGGCGTCCGCGGCATGGCCTTCATCGAGGCCGTGGTGAAGTCGTCCAAGGCGAACGCAAAGTGGACGAAGCTGGCCGTGTAGCCGCGCCCGGGCGAGCTGGTGTCATCCGGCGCGGTTCTGCCGGCACCAGTTTGGACAGCCCGAGTTGTCATCTTTGACGGGACTGCCACGAACAGACCGGGGACTCTTGGTGGCCGTTCCAGCGATCCGCAAGTCGAACCGCATGATTACCGAAACGCCGAAGCCGGCGCCGTCTCCGTTCAAGCGACGGGTCTGGACGCTCCTCGTCCCGCCCGTCGGGCTTGTCCTCGCATGGCGCGCGCCCGTGACGATCACGAGAAAAGTCCTCGCGACCATTCTGATCGCCATTTACACGCCGGCGTGGTGTGTCGGGGTCATCGCGCTGCTCCTGCTTCTGCGACTCGCGGAGATCGAATGGAAGGGCGGCACCGGCCCGCGGCTCGTGCATCGGCGGACGCTTCCCAACTTCGACGCGCTCGAAGCCAGCCGGCGCGCGCAAACCAACGCGCCCCCGGCTTCCCCGGCGGGCGCTTCGACTTACTGGACCGGCTATCGCGGCGCGAATCGCGACGGCCATTACGACGAGCAGCCGATTCTCGCCGGGTGGCCCGAAGCCGGTCCGAAGCTGCTGTGGAAGCAACCCTGCGGCGGCGGCTACGCGTCCTTCGCCGTCGCGCGGGGGCGCGTCTTCACGCTCGAGCAACGGCGCGAGCAGGAGTTCGTCGTGGCCTACGACGCGGCCACGGGGCGCGAGTTGTGGTCGTTCGGCTACGGCGGGAAATTCAACGACGCGTGGGACATGGGCGGCATCGGACCGCGCTCGACGCCGGCGTGGGATGACGGGCGCGTGTTCGCCATCGGCGCGCAGGGCCGGTTCCACTGTCTTGACGAGGCCAGCGGCACGCTGTTGTGGAAACGCGACCTGTTCGCGGACAACGCCTGCCGCAACCTCGACTTCGGCATGTCCGCGTCGCCGCTCGTCGTCGGTGACAAGGTGATCGTCGTCAACGGCGCGCCCACCGGCGGACAGGGGCGCGGCCTGGCAGCGTATTCGAAATCCACCGGCGAACCCGCGTGGAAATCGCTGGCCGACAAGCAGGCTTACACGTCGCCGTCGCTCGTCACGCTCGCGGGCGAAGCGCAGGTGCTCACGCTCGCGGGCGTGCGCGCGGTCGCCGTCGCGCCCGTTGATGGCCGGTTGCTCTGGGAGTTTCCCTGGTCCGTGTCCTACGACAATCACATCGCGCAACCGGTGCTGCTCGGGGGCGACCGGGTTTTCTTCTCGGCCGGCTACGGCGCGGGCTGCGTTGCGATTCAGGTCACGAAGCAGGGCGGCGCGTTCATGGCGACGGAGCTTTGGCGCAACAAGAACATGAAGAACAAATTCACGAGCTCCGTGTTCTGGCAGGGGCACATCTACGGGCTCGACGAGGACATCCTCGTCTGCCTCGACGCCGAGACGGGCCGGCGCAAGTGGAAGGACGGCCGTTACGGCTACGGGCAGGTGCTGCTCGCCAGCGGCCATCTCGTCGTGATGTGCGGCGATGGCGATCTCTCGCTCGTGAAGGCGACGCCAGACGGCCACGATGAAGTCGCGCGGTTCCCCGCGATCCAGGGCAAGACTTGGAACGTGCCCGCGCTCGCAGACGGCCGGCTCTTTGTCCGCAACGGCGCCGAGATGGCGTGCTTCGATGTGTCGGCGAAATGACGCGGGCGACGGCCTGCCGCAAAGTCGGGGCGACTTGAGGATCCGGCGATCGTGCCCCGTCCCGCTCACACCACCGCATCGAGCGACCAACCGGGCAGCGTCTCGGCATCGAGGTCCGTGGCGGGAAAGCCCGCGAGGAGTTTCTGCCCGGCGAGGATCCCAATCATCGCGGCGTTGTCCGTGCAAAGCGCCCGCTCCGCGAGGCGCAGCGTCAGGCCGCGCGGCTCGCACGCCGCCGCCAGCGCTCGACGGAGGCCGCTGTTGCACGTCACGCCGCCGGACGCGGTGACGCACCCAACGCCGAGTCGCGCCGCCGCCTTCAGGGTCTTCGTGACGAGGACCTCCACGATCGCGGCCTGCACACTCGCGCACAGGTCGCGGAGTTTCTGCGGATCATCGGGCGTCCCGGGATGGTCGCGAAGGAAGTAACGCACCGCCGTCTTGAGCCCGCTGAAGCTGAAGTCATCGTGCGCCTCGCGCAGCATCGGCCGCGGGAAGTCGTGTGCGCGCGGGTTGCCGGCGGCCGCGAGCCGGTCAAGCCCGGGGCCGCCGGGATACGGGAGGCCGATGAGCTTGCCGGCCTTGTCGAAGCACTCGCCTGCGGCGTCGTCCACCGTCGAGCCGAGGACGCGTTGTTTCAGCAATGCCTCGACGTGGACGAGCATCGTGTGCCCGCCGCTGACGATGAGCGAGACGTTCGGCTGGAATCGCCCGAAGTCCGCGCGCGGCGGCTCGCCCGAAACCCACGGCGAATACAGATGCGCCTCGTGGTGATGAATGCCGAAGAACGGCCGGCGCAGCGTGAACGCGATCGCTTGCGCGGCGCGCGCCCCGATCATCAGCGCGTTCGGCAACCCGGGCCCGAGCGTTGCGGCCACGGCATCCACCGCGGCGGCCGAAATCCCCGCGGCCTGCAGGGCGGCGCGGCCGGCAGTCGGCAGGTTCCGGAGATGCTCGCGCGTGGCGAGTTCGGGGACGACGCCGCCGTATTCGCCGTGGAGCGCGATCTGCGAGGAAACGATGTTGGACAACACGCAGCCGTCGCGCACAACGGCGACGCTGGTTTCATCACACGACGTTTCGAAGGCGAGGACGGTCATGCCGGAGTCCGCGCCGTCTGCGGGCCGGGTCACTTGGCCTTCTGGTCGGCGACCTTCTTCGCGGCCTTCGCGGCGGTTGGGGTTTCCTTCGCGGGCACCGGGCTCGTGTAGAGCGTGATGCCCTTGAGCAGGTCTGTGGCGCGATCGAGCTGGACGTCGCGCGCGTCGAGCGCGCTCTGGCGCTCGCGCTCGCTGAGCAGGTCGAGCCCGGTGGGCGAGCGCTTGAGCGCGAGCAACCGCTCCTCCTCGGGCGACATCGGCACGATGCTGTCGGGGGTGATGCCCTTCTCATGAATGACCTTGTGGCTCGGCGTGTAATACTTTGCCGTGGTGAGCCGCAGCGCCGTGCCCTCGGGCATGGGCAGGATGCTCTGCACGGAGCCCTTGCCGAACGTCTGCTCGCCGAGCACGACGGCGCGCTTCAAGTCCTGCAGGCAGCCGGCGACGATCTCGGCCGCGCTCGCGCTGAACCCGTTGACGAGGATGACCATCGGGTAGTCGGGATGGCGGCTGCGGCCGCTCGCGCGATACTCGGTCTTGTCGCCCGCGCCCGCGCCCTCGGTGGACACGACGAGCTGGTTGCGAGGGAGAAATTTCTCGCAGACTTTCACGGCCTGGTCGAGCAAGCCGCCGGGGTTGTCGCGCAGGTCGAGGATCAAGCCCTTCATGCCCTGCGCCTCGAGCTTTTTCAGCGCCTCCTCGAGCTCGGTCGAGGTTTTCTCGCCGAACGACCGCACGCGCACGTAGCCGATGCCGCCCTCGCCGATGGGGAACTCGCGCCGGCCGCTGAGATCCTTGACGGAGTCCACCTTGATCACCGCGCGCTCGAGCTTCACGTCCCACTCCTTGCCGTTGGTGGGGCGGAACACGCTGATCTCCACCTCGGTGCCGGGCTTGCCGCGCAGGCGCTTCACCGCTTCTTCGATGGTGACCTTGTCGGTCGTCTTGCCGCTGATGCGGATGATGCGATCGCCCGAGAGGAGCCCCGCGCGCGATGCGGGCGTGTCCTCCATCGGCTCGAGCACGACGAGATGCGTCGAGCCGTTCGCGTTCGTTCGGACGCCGACGAGGATGCCCACGCCGCCGAAATGCCCCTCCGTGTCGTCCTTCATCGTGACGAACTTGGTCGGTTCCATGAACTCGCTATGCGGGTCGAGCGTGCCCACCATGCCCTTGATCGCGGCGTGGACGAGGTCCTGGTAGGAGACCTTGGTCTTGTCCACGTAATGCTGCCGGATCGTCTCCATCACGCGCGTGAAGAGCTCGATGTTTGGATACGCGTCGTTCTTGCCCGAGGCTTCGACGCGGCTCAGGTAGATTTGCGAGCCGAAGAACAGGTTGAGGCCGAGCGCGGCGGCGAGCATGCCGTAGAGAATGCGTTTCTTCATAGCGAGACCATTGGTTGACGCGGCGACAGTAAGGTCGGTGCGCGGGCTTGGCAAGGAGCGACGCCTCACTTCACGCCGGCGAGCAGCATCTCGATGAGCGGGAGGTCTGCGCGCGTGGTCACCTTGGGATTCGGCGCGGCTCCCTCGACCAATCGCACGGGCTGGCCGATGAGTTCGCAGGCCGCGGTGTCGTCCGTCACCAGCAACCCGCGCTCGCGCACGGCGGCGAGCGCCTTGCGGATCACCTCCACGCGAAACGCCTGCGGCGTCTGCACCGACCACAGCCGCGAGCGGTCCACGTTTCGCACGATGAGTGTGCTGCCGTCGGATTCCTTGATCGTGTCCGTGATGCGTTGCGCGGCGACGGCGGCTCCGGTTTCAGCCGCGGCGGCGAGTGCCGCCTCGATCACCGGCGCGCCCGTGCAGGGGCGCGCGCCGTCCTGGATGGCCACGAGCTTTTCGTCCGGGCCGAGCGCCTCGAGTCCGTTCCACACGGAGTCCTGGCGCTCCTTGCCGCCACCGACGATCTTGAACGGCTTGCGATATCCGTGCTCCGCGGCGAGACCGCGAAACGCGCCCTCCATGCCCTCGCGCACGACGACGACGATTTCCTTGATGAGCGCGATGGAATCGAACCGGCCCCATGTGTGCGCGACCACGGGACGCCCCGCGACTTCGAGGAACAGTTTGTCCACGCCCCGTCCCATCCGGGTGCCCTTGCCGGCGGCGACGATGATTGCGGAAGCCATCGGCGGAAGAGTGTCGGGCGCGGTTCAAAGTTCCAAGTTTCAAGTTGCGGGTTCCTGCTCGAACGCGGGCCAGGAAGTCTTCGGGGCGACGTCACTCATGACCCTTCAGCAGCGCGAGCACTTCGGCCCGCACGTGCGCGATGTTTTTGTAGGCCGCCATGTCGCCGGGCATCGTCCGCAACCCGCGCGAGAGCCCGCGCGCGGCGACCGGGTCGCGCCGCACTTCCGCGAGCGGATGCACCTCGAGGCGGATGCCGAAGAGCACGCCGCCGCTCGCCGGCAGCGCGACGAGCGCCTGGTTCTCGATGCGCAGGAAGACTTCGTCCGCGCGCAACGGCGGCGCGAGGCGCGGGATGTTCTGCTCTGGGTGCTGGTTGAGTTCGGCCGATCGGCTCAGGCCCCAGTTGGCGCGCAGGAATGCGGGCCCGGGCTTGAGCTTGGCGAGGAAGCCCGCGATGCGCGGCGCGAGCGCGGCGTTGAGTCCCGGCACGGGGCCGTGGATGACGCTGATGCCGTGGCCGACTTTGTCGGTGAGCCGCCATTGCGAGGGAAAGCAGACGCAGCCCGCGACGAGCTTCGGCTCGCCGCCGGCGACGCTCAGCAGCGCGAAATCCATTTCCCACGCCACGCCGAGCGCGAGCAACTCGGCCCAGCCGTCGCCGGTCGCCCCGGCGTCGCGGATCGCCGCATCTCCCTCCGGTGTCAACGATTGCCAGCGTCGCGCGAGCGCGATCGTCTCGCGCACCATCGGCTCCGCGCCCGGCAGCAGCACGGCGTATCGCGGTGCATCCACGGCGAACCAGTGCCGGCGTTGCGCGACGAGGGCTTCGTGGTCCGGGGAGGGCGCGAAGAACGCCGCCGCGTCGCCCGGCTTGAGGCCGAAGTGAAATCCGTAATCTTCGTCCGGCAGCAACTCGGCCCAGTCGGCGGCGGCGCGTTTCATCGGCGGCACCGTAGCCCATGCCGGCGCGGCACGGAAGGACCGTTCAGGCCGGGCGGGGGCGGTGACTTTTTCTGCTGACGCGGGCGTCCATAGCTGACACGTTCCGCCGACCCCGCCACCCATGAAAACCATTGCCACGCTGCTCACCACGCTCGCCCTCGCCGTCCCGTTCGCGTCCGCCGCGGACAAGAAGGACGACAAGAAGGCGAAGCCTGTCCCGTATCCTCTGAAGGTCTGCCTGGTGCAGGACGACAAGCTCGACGAGAAGCCGTTCGTCTTCATCTACCAGAACCGCGAGATCAAACTCTGCTGCGACGGATGCAAGGACGACTTCGACAAGAATCCCGCCAAGTTCATGAAGAAGCTCGAGGAGGCCGAGAAGAAACAGAAGAAGTAGCCGGGAGCGGCGATGTGAAGCGGCGGCGCACGGCGCGAGGCGCGGCGTTGTTTCTCTCGTGGACATCGCCGCACGGCGGCCTGTATGCTCCGCCGCGGGTTTTCCGGAGACACACACTATGAGCGATACCATCGTGCCCTCAAACATCCAGCCCAACGCACCGGTGAGCGACCGCGACGTCGCGGCGATCGACGAGTTGCGCGAGACTTACGGCAAGCTGCGCGCGGAGGTCGCGCGCGTCATCATCGGACAGGACCAGGTCGTCGAGCAGTTGCTCATGTGCATCCTCTCCCGCGGCCATGCGCTGCTCATGGGCGTGCCCGGCCTCGCCAAGACGCTCATGGTCCATTCGCTCGCGGATGTGATGAGCCTCGGCTTCAGCCGCATCCAGTTCACGCCCGACCTCATGCCCAGCGACATCACGGGCACGGACATCCTGCAGGAGACCGACCAACCCGGGCGCCGCGCGTTCGTGTTCGTCAAGGGCCCGCTGTTCGCCAACATTGTGCTCGCCGACGAAATCAACCGGACACCGCCCAAGACGCAGTCCGCGTTGCTCGAGGCGATGCAGGAGCACAAGGTCACCGCGAGCGGCAAGACCTTCGCGCTGCCGTCGCCGTTCTTCGTGCTCGCGACGCAGAACCCCATCGAGCAGGAGGGCACCTACCAGCTGCCCGAGGCGCAGCTCGACCGCTTCATGTTTTTCATCCACGTGCATTACCCGACACTCGAGGAAGAGCGCCGCATCGCGCGCGAGACCACCGGCGGCGCGCCCGCGAAGCTCGCCAAGCTCCTCACCGGCGAACAGGTGCTGGCCTTCCAGGAACTTGTCCAGCGCGTGCCCGTGCCCGACCACATCTACGACATCGCGGTCGAACTCGTCCGCCTCACACGCCCCGGCGAGGGCACGGCGCCGGACTTCATCAAGAAGCTCGTCACGTGGGGCGCCGGGCCGCGCGCGGTGCAATATCTCATCAAGGGCGCGAAGGCCCACGCCGTCCTGCACGGGAGCTACCTCGTGCGGATGGAGGACATCGAGGCCGTCGCGCACCCCGTGCTCACGCACCGCATCCTGACGAATTTCCAGGCGCAGAGCGAAGGCATCACCAGCCCGCGCATCATCGGGCGCCTGCTCAAGGAGTTGCGCGACGAGAAGATGAAGAAGGCGGCGTAAGGCCCGAGGTGGTTGATGTCCGCCGTCGAACCCAAATCGCGCGAGTTCCTCGAACCCGCCGTGCTCACGCGGTTGATGCACGTGCAACTCGCCGCGCGCCTCCCGATGGTCGGCAGCGTCGCCGGCCATCACAAGAGCCCGCACCGCGGATCGAGTGTCGAGTTCGCCGAGTATCGCACCTACGTCCCGGGCGATGACCTGCGCCGCCTCGACTGGCGCGTGCTCGGCCGCACCGACCGCTACTACACAAAGGAGACCGAAGCCGACACGAACCTCCGCTGCTACATCGTGCTCGACTGCAGCGCCTCGATGGGCTTCGGCGCGAAGCACGGGACCAAGATGGCTTTCGCGCGGCGCATCGCGGGCGCGTTCGCCTACTTGAGCGTGCTGCAAGGCGACGCCGCCGGGCTCACATGCGTCGGCGGCAACCAGCTCGCCGAACTTCCGCCCCGCCGCAATCCCGCGCATCTCCAGCTCGTCTTCGACCACATCGAGCAAGTCGAGGCGCGCGGTGAAACCGGCCTCATCGCGGCGCTGCACGGACTCGCCGAACGCGTCCAGCGCCGCGCGCTCGTGGTGGTCATCTCGGATCTGTTTTGCGACGCCGAGGAGGTGCTGCGCGCGTTCCAGCACCTGCGCTTCCAGAAGCACGACCTCGCCGTGTTCCAGCTCCTCGACCGGCTCGAGCTCGACTTCAACTTCGACCGTCCGATGCGCTTCGTGGACCTCGAGGGGCCCGCGAGCATCGTGACCGAGCCCGTGGTCATCCGCGACGAATACCTCGACGCGCTCGAACGCCACCGTGCCCGCCTGCGCGACGGCTGCCACGAACTGAACACCGACTTCCGCGAAATCATCACCGATCAGGGCTACGAAAAGGTGCTCGCCGACTTCCTGACCGAGCGCGCGCGGATGCACGCAGGAGGCTGATGAAACACCAACCGGCAATCGGCAACCGGCAACCGGCAATGCCATGACCTTCCTCCAGCCATTCATCCTGTGGGGGCTGCCGCTGATCCTCGTGCCGGTGATCATTCACTTGATCAACCGGCTCCGGCACCGCCCGCAGCCGTGGGGGGCCATGATGTTCCTGCTCCAGGCGAACCGCGCGTCCACAAGCCACGCGAAACTGCGCCAACTCCTCGTGCTGCTCTTTCGCACGCTCGCCGTTGCGGCGCTCGTGCTGTTCGTCGCGCGGCCGCTCGCGGGCGGCTGGCTCGGCTGGGCCCTCTCGCCCGCGCCGGATGTCATCGTCATTCTGCTCGACCGCTCGGCCAGCATGGAGACGCGTCTCGCAGGGCAGGCCGTCACCCGACGCGAGCAGGCGCTCAAGCTCCTCGCGCAGTCCGCGCGCGACTTTCAGGAGTCGAGCCACCTTGTGCTGGTGGACAGCGCCACGCGCACTCCCCAGCGCCTCGCCGGTCCCGGCGCGCTGGCGGACCTGCCCTTCACCGCGCCGACCGACACCGCCGCGGACCTTCCCGCGATGCTCCAGGCCGCGCTGAATTATCTCGTCGAGAACCGCGCCGGCGCGGCGGAATTCTGGCTCGCCTCCGACCTCCAGCGCAGCGACTGGCACACGGGCGACGACCGTTGGAAATCCGTCACCGCGCAACTCGCCGCGCTCCCGCAGCGCGTCCGCGTGCGGCTGCTCGCCTTCAACACCGACGGCGAACCGAACGCCTCCATGTCACTCGTCGAGGTGCTGCGCCGCCAGCGCGGCGAGAATGCCGAGCTGAATCTCGCGCTCGACCTCCAGCGCGAGGGCGGCCCGAGCGGCGCGTTCCCGCTCGGCATCACGCTCGACGGCGCGCGCTCGACAGCCGAACTCGCGATGGACGGACAGGCGCTGCGCTGGCGTCACAAGCTCGACCTCGGCCCGAAGAAAACCGGCGGCTGGGGCGCGCTCGAACTGCCCGCCGACGCCAACCCGCGCGACAACGCGACTTTCTTCGTTTACGGCACCGAGTCGCGCTGGCGCGCAGCCGTCGTCGCCGCAGACGCCAAGGGCGCGCGGTTGCTGCAAGCCTCCACGATGGCCGACGCCATCACGCCGCCGACCGCGCTCGAAACCGCCAACTGGGCCGACAAATCGCTCATTGCTTGGACCGGCCCGTTGCCCGACGAAGCCACGACGAAGCGCCTCAAGACGTTCATCGAAGAAGGCGGCGCCGTGATTTTCTTCCCGCCCGGCCGCACGGACGGCTCGACGTTTCTCGGCGCGGGCTGGGGCGAAATCCAAAACGCGGGCGAGGAGAAAACGTTCCGCATCGCGCGCTGGGACGAGCAAGACGGCCCGTTGATGAAGACCGACGAGGGCTTGAGCCTGCCCGTGAACGAACTCGCGGTCGCGCGCCGCCAGCAAATCACCGGCGAGCGCACGGTGCTCGCGAGCTTCGACGACGGGACGCCACTGCTCGTTCGCCGCGCCGTGGGCAAGGGACAGTTCTTCTTCTGCGCCACGCTGCCGCTCGACGAGTGGTCGAGCCTCGGCGACGGCTCGGTGCTCGTGCCGATGATGCAGCGCCTGCTCGCGACCGGGGCGCGCCGGCTCAACCAGGACACGATGATCGCCGCGGGCGAACTCAGCCCCGCCGACCGCGCCCGCCAGTGGGTGAGCCTCGACACGACGGACAAGCCCAAGGACATCGCCACACAGGCCGGCGTGTATCGCAGCGGCGACCGCTTGCTCGCGGTGAACCGTCCCGCCGGCGAATCCGAGCGCGAGATGCTCACGGCGGACGAGGCGGGCAAGCTGTTCACCGGGCTGACGTTTCAAATGTTGCAGGAGCAGCGCTCGCGCGCGGACGCGTTGCAGGGCGAAATCTGGCGGCTGTTCCTCTTCGCGATGCTGGCGTTCATGCTCGTCGAGGGCGCGCTGATCCTCCCGCCGAAGCACGAGCAAAAGCACGGCGTCGGCGCCGCGCTCGCGAAGGAATTCGGCAAGCGAGCCGAAACCGCGGGAGGCGCGGCTTGAACACGAGCCGCCCCATTCGCCGCCCTCGGCCCCCGGCCACCGGCCACCGCCCCTTCGCATGAGCCACTGGTCCTTCGCCACATCGCTTCCGCTCATCCTGCTCGGCGCCGCCGTGTGGGGCGCGGCGGCGTGGCTGAGCTGGACGAACTGGCGCCGGCGCCGCACGCGGTCGTCCGCGCTCCTCGAATCGCTGCGCCTCGTCATCGTCACGCTCCTCGGCTTCACGCTGTTGCGGCCGGAGTTCGTGAAGATCATCCAGCGCACCGAGCAGCCCGAGATCGCCGTGCTGCTCGACGCCTCGGGCAGCATGGTGTCGCGCGACATCAAGCAGGGCAGCAACATCGTCACGCGCGCCGCGTGGCTCGGGTCGCAGCGCGCCGCGAAGTTCTGGGCGCCGCTCGAGCGCAGCGCGAAGGTGCTCGTCGAGGAGTTCTCCACGCCGCCGAGGGGCTCGAATGTCACCGCCGCCGCGGTCGCGGACTCGGGCACGGACTTGAACGCCGCGCTCGACGGCGTGTTGCTGCGCTCGAAAAACCTCAAGGCCGTGCTCGTGCTCACGGACGGCGACTGGAACGCGGGCAAGTCGCCGCTCGGCACGGCAACGCGCTTCCGCGAGCAGAACGTGCCGGTGTTCGCCGTCGGCGTCGGCGCGGAGCGACCGCTGCCGGATTTGATCTTGGAGAAGGTCACCGCGCCGAGCTACGGGCTCATCGGCGAGCAGATTTCGATACCATTCAAGATCCAGAACCACCTGCCGCGCGAGATCAAGACGACGCTCACCATCGCCGAGCCGGATGGCGAGGAGACGAAGCGCGAGGTCACGATTCCGGCGCTCGGCCAGCTTGCAGACGCCGTGGTGTGGTCGCCGCGGCTCGTGGGTGAGACGACGCTCAAGCTGCGCGTGCCGCCAGAATCGGACGAGGCGCTGACGGACAACAACGAACTGCCCATCCGCATCGCCGTGCGGTCCGAGACGCTGAAGGTGCTCGTGGTGGACTCGCTGCCGCGCTGGGAATACCGCTACCTCCGCAACGCTCTCGAACGCGACCCCGGCGTGGAGATGCACTGCCTGCTGTATCATCCCGGCATGGTCACCGGCGGCGGGCGCGGTTATCTGCCGACGTTTCCGAGCTCGAAGGAGTTGCTGTCCAAATATGACGTGATCTTCCTTGGCGACGTCGGCATGGGGGACGGCGAGTTGACGGAGAGGGACTGCGAACTCATCCGCGGGCTCGTCGAGCAGCAGTCGAGCGGGCTCGTGTTTCTGCCGGGACGCCGCGGGCGCGAGCTGACGTTCCTGAAGTCGCCGCTTGCAGAATTGTTTCCGGTGACGCTCGACGAGCGGAAGCCCGAGGGCATCGGATTGCAGAATGAAGGGCCGCTGATGCTCACCTCGATGGGCAAGGGCCACCTGCTCACGCGCTTCGACGCGGACGAAAACCGCAACGACGAAATCTGGAAGGCATTGCCCGGCTTCTACTGGAGCGCGGCCGTTGAAAAGAGCCGGCCCGGCAGCGAAGTGCTCGCAGTGCATTCGTCGCAGCGCAACACGTGGGGCCGCATCCCGCTGCTCGTCACGCGGTCGGCGGGCAGCGGCAAGGTGCTCTTCATGGGCACGGACTCGGCGTGGCGCTGGCGGCGCGGCGTGGAGGACAAATACCACTACCGCTTCTGGAGCCAGGTCGCGCGGTGGATGGCGCACCAGCGGCACTTGAGTGAACGGCCGGGCATCCGGCTCACCTTCAGTCCCGAGACACCACAAGTCGGCGACACGGTTTTCCTCCAGACCACCGTACTCGACGCGAGCGGCTTCCCGGTGGAGCGAGGTCCGGTCGCGGGCCGCATCACGTCGCCCGGCGGGCGCGTCGAGCGGCTCGACTTCGGGCATATCGAGGGCGGCTGGGGAGTGTTCAAGTCGCAGTTCGTCGCGCAAGCCGGCGGTGCGCACAAGATTCTTGTCACGGCGGACACGTTCGGCCGGAGGCTCGAAACCGAAGTCAACATCACGCAACCTGTCCGCGAGAAGGTCGGGCAGCCCGCCAACCATCAAATCCTGCGCGAACTTTCGGCGCTCACGGGCGGCGCGGTCACCGTGGCGGACGACTTGAAAGGCATCATCGAGAAAATTTCCGCGCTGCCCGAGCCCAAGCCGCTCGAACTGCGCATCCGTCTCTGGTCGAATCCGTGGTGGGGCGGGAGCATCCTGTTCCTGCTCGCCGTGTATTGGATCGGCCGCAAGTTCGCGGGCATGCTGTGAGCGCGATGCCTTCGCCATTTCGCCACCGGCACCGGGTCGGATATTCCGAGTGCACGATCGGGAACCACGTCTACTACGCGCGGTATCTGGACATGCTCGAGTCGGCGCGCGGCGAGTTTTTCCGATCGCTCGGCACGACCTTTGCCGGATGGCAGGAGCGCGATGTGATTTTTCCCGTGGTCGAGGCGCACGTGAAGTATCGCGCGGCCGCCCGATATGACGATGAGCTGGAGGTCAAGGTTTGGGCGACAGAGATCGCGCGGGTTCGGATTGGATTTGGCTACCGCATCGCCAAGGCCGGCGGGGCGTTGCTGGTCGAGGCCACGACGGTCCATGTTTGCACTGGAGTCGCGGGCCGGCCGTGCCGGGTGCCGGAGGAACTCGCGGCGCGGCTCCGTTCATTCCTCCATGCGGAGTCAAGGGTGGGCGCAAGCTGAGACATGCCCGGAGGCCGGGTGACACACTGGCCCCAGTTTGATCGCCGCGACGATGCCCAGAAACCGCCGTCCGGATGCATTTTCTCGGGGAATCCGCTGAAATCTTGCGATCTTCGGCCGGGAGAATCCCATGGCAGTGGCCCTGCTGAGTCATGTATCCGCGGGTTGCGCAATCATCAACCACGACATTTATGGCGAAAGTTCTCGGCATCGATCTTGGCACCACGAACTCCTGCATGGCAGTGATGGAGGGTGGCGAGCCATTGGTCCTTGAGAATTCCGAGGGCAAACGCACGACGCCGTCGGTGGTGGCGTTCACCAAGACCGGCGAGCGGCTCGTCGGAGAGGCCGCGAAGCGTCAGGCCGTGACGAACGCGCGCAACACGGTTTACTCGATCAAGCGCTTCATGGGCCGGAAGTTCGATGAAGTGCAGGAAGAGGCCAAGCGAGTCCCTTACAAGGTCGTGCGCGCGTTCAACGGCGACGTGTGGGTGGAGGTTGAAGTGGACGGCAAGCCCAGGCAGTTCAGCCCGCCGGAAGTTTCGGCGATGATCCTCGCCAAGCTCAAGGCCGATGCGGAGACGCGACTTGGCGAGGCGGTCACGCAGGCCGTCATCACCGTTCCCGCCTACTTCAACGACTCCCAACGCCAGGCCACGAAGGACGCCGGCCGCATCGCAGGACTCGAAGTGCTCCGCATCATCAACGAACCGACTGCGGCCTCGCTCGCCTACGGCCTCGACAAGAAAAAGGACGAGAAGATCGCGGTTTATGACCTCGGTGGCGGCACGTTCGACATCAGCGTGCTCGAAATCGGCGACGGCGTCTTCGAGGTCAAGGCCACCAACGGCGACACGCACCTCGGCGGCGACGACTGGGACAACCGGATCATGGATTGGATCCTCGATGAGTTTCGCAAGAAGGAACGCATCGATCTGCGCAAGCAGCCTGACTCGCTGCAGCGCATCAAGGAGGAGGCCGAGAAGGCGAAGATCGCCCTTTCGAGCGCGCAACAATACGAGATCAACCTTCCCTTTATCACGGCCGACGCCAGCGGGCCCAAGCACATCAGCACCAGCCTCTCGCGGTCGAAAATGGAACAACTTTGCGACGAACTGTTCGAGCGCACCATCACACCCACCAAGAACTGCCTGCGCGATGCCGGCCTCAGCGCCGACCGCATGGATGAACTCGTGCTCGTCGGCGGCATGACCCGCATGCCCCGCGTCGTGGAAACCGCCCGCTCGCTCGTCAACAAGCCCCCGCACCAAGGCGTGAACCCGGACGAAGTCGTCGCCATCGGCGCAGGCATCCAGGGCGGCGTGCTCAAGGGCGACGTGAAAGACGTCCTCCTGCTCGACGTCACACCCCTATCCCTCGGCATCGAGACCCTCGGCGGCGTGTTCACCAAGCTGATCGAGCGCAACACCACCATCCCCACGCGCAAGTCGGAAATCTTCTCCACCGCGAGCGACAACCAGCCCGGCGTCGAGATTCATGTGTTGCAGGGCGAACGCCCGTTCTCGAAGGACAACAAGACCATCGGCAAGTTCCAGCTCGTGGACATCCCGCCCGCGCCGCGCGGCGTGCCACAGATCGAAGTCACGTTCGACATCGATGCCAACGGCATTCTCAACGTCAGCGCCAAGGACCTCGGCACCAGCCGCGAACAGAAGATCACCATCACCGCCTCGAGCGGATTGGGCAAGGACGAGATCGCCAAGATGCAGCGCGACGCCGAGGCCCACGCCGACGAGGACAAGAAGCGCAAGGAAGAGATCGAGGCGCGGAACGAGTGCGACAGCTCGATCTACCGCTCCGAGAAACTCCTCAAGGAATTCGGCTCCAAAATGTCCGGCGCGGACAAGACGCAGATCGAGGAAGCCGTGAAGCAGGCCAAGGAAGCCATCAACGGCCCCGACGCCGCGTCCATCCGCTCCGCGACCGAGCGGCTAAATGAAGCGTGGCAAAAAGTTTCAACTGAGATGTATAAGAATGCCTCCGCGTCCGGCGGCCCCGGCGGCGGGGCGCGACCCGGCGCTGGCCAGGCAGGCGCCGGTGATTCGGCCAAGAAAGATGAAGGCCCGATCATCGATGCCGAGGTCGTGGACGAAAGGAAAGGCAAGTAGCAGCTTTGGCGGCATACCCGCCCGTGATTGCGCGCGGTGCGCGCGAGCGGCGGAATCGCCCCGGCATGAAAGACGAACAAAGATTTTCCCGCAGCGGGTGCGGCGGGATTTGATTCAGACGCAATCAAACCAACACAACAACCAACACAACGACACGTATGGCAGTTAACTTCAAACCCCTCGGTGACCGGGTCCTCGTGGAACCCATCGAGGAAAAAGAGACCCGCAAGGGCGGCATCATCATCCCCGACACCGCAAAGGAAAAGCCCACTGAAGCGAAGGTGGTCGCCCTCGGCACGGGCAAGACCGACGACAACGGGAAAAAGGTTCCCTTCGAAGTCAAGGCCGGCGACCGCATCCTCATGAGCAAATACGGCGGCTCCGACATCAAACTTGACGGCAAGGAATACAAGATCCTCAACACCGACGACATCCTTGGCGTCATCAACTAGCCCGTCACTCCAACCCCAACCCCAAACACAGAACTGAATCATGGCTGCAAAACAACTCCTCTTCGACGAAGCCGCGCGACAGACGCTGCTCCGCGGCGTGCAAAAGCTCTCGCGCGCCGTTGCCGCCACGCTCGGCCCCAAGGGCCGCAACGTGGTCCTCGACAAAAAGTTCGGCTCCCCCAACGTCACCAAGGACGGTGTCACGGTGGCCAAGGAGATCGAGCTTCCTTGTCCGTATGAGAACATGGGCGCCCAGATGGTCCGCGAAGTCGCCAGCAAGACGAGCGACGCCGCGGGCGACGGCACCACCACCGCCACCGTGCTTGCCGAGGCCATCTTTCGCGAGGGCCTCAAGCACGTCACCTCCGGCGCCAACCCCATCAGCCTTCAGCGCGGCATCCAGAAGGCCGTGGACGCCTCCGTCGCGCACCTGGACAAAATCTCCAAGAAGGTGAAGGACAAGGAAGAGATCAAGCAGGTCGCCACCGTCTCTGCCAACTGGGACACGCAGATCGGCGAGATCATCGCCGACGCGATGGACAAGGTCGGCAAGGACGGCACCATCACGGTCGAGGAAGCCAAGTCCATCGACACCACGCTCGACGTTGTCGAGGGCATGCAATTCGACAAGGGCTACCTGAGCCCCTACATGGTCTCCAACGCCGAGACCATGGAGGCCAAGCTCGAGGACGCCTACATCCTCATCTACGAGAAGAAGATCAGCTCCCTCAAGGACCTGCTCCCGCTTCTCGAGAAGGTCGCGCAGAAGGCCAAGCCGATGCTCATCATCGCCGAGGAAGTCGAGGGAGAAGCCCTTGCCGCACTCGTCGTGAACAAGCTCCGTGGCGTGCTGAACGTCGTCGCCGTCAAGGCGCCCGGCTTCGGCGACCGCCGCAAGGCCATGTGCGAGGACATCGCCATCCTCACCGGGGGCAAGTTCATCACCGAGGATCTCGGCATCAAACTCGAGAACCTCGGCATCGAGGATCTCGGCCGCGCGAAGAACATTGTCGTCGACAAGGAAAACACGACCATCGTCGAGGGTGCCGGCAAGAGCTCTGAAATCCAGGGCCGCGTCCAGCAGATCCGCCGTCAGATCGAGGAGACCACCTCCGATTACGACCGCGAGAAGCTGCAGGAACGCCTCGCCAAGCTCGCCGGTGGAGTCGCCGTCATCAACGTCGGCGCCGCGACCGAGACCGAGATGAAGGAAAAGAAGGCCCGTGTTGAGGACGCGCTCCACGCGACCCGCGCGGCCGTCGAGGAAGGCATCGTCCCGGGCGGTGGCGTCGCGCTGCTGCGCACGTTCTCGGCCCTTGAAGCCCTCAAGCTCAAGGACGAGGACGAGCAGACCGGCGTCGAGATCGTCAAGCGCGCCATCGAGAGCCCGCTTCGCGCGCTCGCGAGCAACGCGGGCGTCGAAGGCTCCGTCATCGTGCAGGAAGTCAAGAAGAGCAAGGGCAACGACGGCTACAACGTCGCCACCGGCAATTACGAAGACCTCGTCAAGGCCGGCGTGGTGGACCCGAAGAAGGTCACCCGCACCGCGCTCCAGAACGCCGCGTCCATCGCGGGCCTGATGCTCACCACCGAGTGCCTCATCACCGAGGTGCCCGAGAAGGAGAAAGCTCCGGCAGGCGGTGACCACCACGGTCCCGGCGGCATGGACATGTAATCCGCGCCAGACGGACTGACTGAACACTCACGCGGGGCCGGCGCAAGCCGGCCCCGCTTTTCTTTGCCGGCAACGTCGTGCGTCGCCCTGCGCGCAGCGGCTCATGACGTAGTTTTCCTTCGGCCCAGGTTTGAACTTTGCTTGCCCTTCCAATGCAACGGGCTAAAGTCACGCCCAGCAAAGCTGACACGAAGCCCAATCGGGTTCCCGTGCCCGGCTCCGGGAACGGGGCCAGCCTGCCGACATGCGCGTCACCAAATTCTATCGCGGCACGGAAGAGGTGAAGACGTATGACCGCGCGGAGATTCTCATCGGCCGGCTCAGTCCGCTGAGCGCTCCCGACCTGGACTTGGGCGTCGATTCCACGATCTCGCGCAAGCACGCGCGCATCAAGCTCGAGAACGGCCAGTTCTGGGTTGAGGACCTCAAGAGCACCAACGGCACACTCGTCAACGGCGAGCCGATTCAAAAGGCCCTGCTCGCGCCCGGCTCCGTCATTCTACTCGGCGAAACCACCCTCAAACTCGAACTGGCCGGAGCGCCCACGCCCGCGCCCGCGCCCGCAAAACCCGTCGCGGCTTCACCACCCGCCCCCGCCGTCCCGTTACCGGCGAAGCCCGTTGCCGCGATGCCGAAGGCGCCGGAACTTCCGAAGCCCCTCGCGAAAGGCGGCACAGCGGCACCCGTTCCGGTTCCCGCGCCCGCGCCCGCGCCCGCGCCCGCCCCGATGCCCGCGCCTGCTCCGTCAACCATTCCGCCGCCGCCCGCGGTTTCACGAGTCGTTGCTCCACCACCCGCGCCCCCGGTTGCCCCGCCGCCCGCGCCCCTGGCCCCGGTGGTTGCGCCGGCCCCGGCCCCGATTCCTGCGGCTGCGCCATCGGTTCCAGTGCCGCCCGCGCCCGTTGCCCCGCCCGCGCCTTCGGCCGTCGCGCCCGCGGATCCCGCGGCCGCCGACTTTCGAAAGCGCCTCGCGTCCTTGTTCGAGCTCGCGCTTCAGTTCACGCCCGAGATGCGCATCGATGCGATTCTCCAAGACGTCCTGCAACGGCTTGTGCAACTCATGCCGGGCGGCCGCCGAGGCGCGCTCCTGATCCACGACCATGTGAAGGACAAGCTCGTGTTGCGCGCCACGGTGCCGGCCGCCGATGTGATCGTCAGCGAGAGCCTCGCGCGCCGCGTGATGAGCGAAGGCCACGGCTTCATCCTCCAGCGCAAGCTCGAGGGCGACGCGGGGCTCGACGCCGCGCTCGTGAAGGTCGAGACCGGCATGTATGCGCCGTTGCTGCTCCGCGAGCGCCCCATCGGCGCAGTGTATGTTGAGAACCCCGTCACCAAGCAGGCGTTTACCGAGGAGGACATGCAACTGCTCTTGATGGCCGCGCACTATGCCGCAGTCGTGATCCACAACCACCAGTTGCAGGAGCAACTCCACCACAACGCCACGCTCCTCGAACACATCGCGCCCAAGTTCCCGAAGCGCATCCAAGAGCGCCTGCTCGACCTGATGCGACTCGACAAGCTCCGGCCCTCGGGCCGCAGGAGCGAGGTCACCGTGCTCTACGCCGAGTTGCGGGGCTTCGCTTCGGACTCTGTGCAGATGGACCCGAAGGACGTGGTGGGGATGCTCAACGAATACTACCCGGCGATCCTCGATGCCGTGTTCCGCTACGAAGGGACGGTCGACCGGTTCTCAGGTGAGAAAATCATCGCCGTTTACGGCAGTCCCGAATCAGACGCGCAGCACTCGGAGAAGGCCGTGCTCGGCGCGCTCGCCATCGCGGGGGCCGTGAAGGAAGTCAATGCGCACCGCGGCACCCGGGGCGTTCAGACGTGGGAACTCACCATCGGGCTGCACACCGGCGACATGCTCTGCGGATTCACCGGAGTGCCGGGCCGGATGGTCTACACCCTCATTGGGGACGTGACGGACCGCGCGTTCAGCAACTGCCGCGGTGCGGGCCACGGCGAAGTCGTCATCTCCCCGGAGCTCTTCCAGAAGGTCTTCAAATACATCGAGGCCGAACGCATCAACGTCCCGAGCGGCAAGGCCGACGGCAACGAAGTCCCCGCCTACCGCGTCAAGGGCGAGAAGCTCTGATCGAGCCCGAAGCGCGGAGCCCCGAACCCGAATCTCCGGCCGCCGTTACTTCTTCTTCTTCACCGGCGGCGGAATTGTCGCCGCGACCTTTCCAATCTTGATGCTCACCGCGAGGAGCTTGTCCGCCTGCGTGAACGTGCTCACCGCCGCCTGCTCGCCGTTCTTGAGCGTGTCGAAGGTGGCCGGATTGCCGTCGCGTGTGATGATCGTCGTTGAGTCCACGCCCACCGTCTTGCCCGCGATGCTGAACGTCTTGTCAGCCTTGTTGACCGCGGTGATGGCACCGTTGAGCCCGCCTTCGCCCTTCTCGCCCTTCTTCTTCTGCGCGAGAGCGTCGGGTGGCGTGGAGAGCGCGAACCCAAGGAACAGCGCGAGGGCGGACGAGGAGGCGAGGAGTTTTTTCATGGGATGATTTCGAGTGGTTGATCGGAGAACCCGCGCAACCTCTGGCTGGTGCCACGTCGCGCCAACGCAGGCAGACGTGGACGACGACCCAGCGGTTACGAACCCCCACGGCGGTTTCGGAGTCCCGCGTCACCGCTCAAATTCGTTGCGCGCGACGGGGCGCTCCCTATCCTCGCGGCCCATGCAAGCGCCCGAAGCCTTTCAGCCACCCCCCCGGCTCCTCATGGGCCCCGGTCCAAGCCTGTGCGCCCCGTCCGTCCTGCGCGCGATGGCCGCGCCGCTCGTCGGCCACCTCGACCCCGCCTTCGTCAAGCTCATGGACGAGATCAAGGCGATGCTCCGCGCCGTGATGCTCACGTCCAACGAAACAACCATCCCCGTCAGCGGCACCGGCAGCGCGGGCATGGAGTTCTGCTTCGCGAACCTCATCGAACCCGGCGACGAAGTCCTCATCGGCGTCAACGGCGTCTTTGGCACGCGGATGTGCGATGTCGCCGCCCGCTGCGGCGCGAAAGTCTCCAAGGTCGAGGCCGAATGGGGCCGCATCATCGAGCCGTCGCAAGTCGCCGCCGCGCTCAGGCAGATGCCCCGGCCCAAGCTCGTCGCCATCGTCCACGCCGAGACCAGCACCGGCGCGCTCACGCCGGTCGAGGAAATCTCGAAGCTCGCGCACGGCGCGGGCGCGCTCTTCCTGCTCGACACGGTCACGTCGCTCGGTGGCTGCCCCGTGCGCGCGGACGACTGGCAGGTGGACGCGCTCTACAGCGGCACGCAAAAGTGCCTGAGCTGTCCGCCGGGCCTCTCGCCTGTGTCCTTCAGCCCGCGCGCGATGCAGGCCGCCGCGCAGCGCAAGACCAAGGCGCAAAGCTGGTATCTCGACGTGAACCTGCTCGCCAGCTACTGGGGGCAGGAGCGCGCGTATCACCATACGGCCCCCATCTCCATGAACTTTGCGCTGCACGAGGCGTTGCGGCTTGTGCTCATCGAGGGGATCGAAAACCGCTGGCGCCGGCACGAGCAGAATCACTTCCTGCTCAAACGCGGCCTCGCCTCGCTCGGGCTCGACCTCGCCTCGCAGCAAGGCCACCAACTCTGGCAGCTCAACGCCGTCCGCGTGCCCGAGGGCGTGGATGAACCCGACGTCCGCAGGCGCCTGCTCACCGAGTTCAACATCGAAGTCGGCGCGGGCCTCGGACCGCTCAAGGGAAAAATCTGGCGCGTGGGACTGATGGGCGAGACGAGCTCGCCGGAAAACGTGGGGACATTCCTCGCCGCGCTGGCGAAGTGCCTCGGCCGGTAGGCGGCCTACTTCGCGAATTCCACCACGCGGGTCTCGCGGATGACCGTGACTCGAATCTGGCCGGGATACTGAAGCTCGTCCTCGATCTTGCGGGTGATGTTGCGCGCGAGCGCCGCGGCTTGCAGGTCGTTCACGGTGTCGGGTTGCACCATCACGCGCAACTCGCGGCCCGCTTGAACGGCGAAGCACTTCTCCACGCCGGCGAACGAAAGCCCGATTTTCTCCAGGTTTTCCAGCCGCTTGAGATACGTCGTCATCGTCTCCGACCGCGCGCCGGGACGCGATGCGCTGATGGCGTCGGCCGCGCTCACGAGGATGCCCCACAGGCACGTGTGTGGAATCTCGTCGTGGTGCGACGCGACGCCGTTGACGACGTCCTCGCTCTCGCCGTGGCGGCGCACGAAGTCCGCGCCAATGATCGCGTGCGAGCCTTCAACCTCGTGGTTCATCGCCTTGCCGATGTCGTGCAGCAGGCCCGCGCGCCTGCCCGCAGTCGCGTCGAGGCCGAGTTCCGCGGCCATGAGCCCGACGAGGTGCGCGACTTCGACGGAGTGGTCGAGGATGTTCTGCGCGTAACTTTGGCGGAATCGCAGCCGGCCAAGCACTTTCACGATCTCCGGATGCATCGGCGGCAGCCCTGCGCGGAAGACGGCGTTCTCGCCGGCCTTCACGATCGTTTCGTCCATCTCGACGTTGACGCGCATGACGACTTCCTCGATGCGCGTGGGATGAATGCGGCCGTCAAGGATGAGCCTTTGCATTGCTTCGCGTGCGACCTCCCGGCGCACCGGGTCGAAGCTGGAAAGCACCACGGCGTTGGGCGTGTCGTCAATCAGCACGGTCACGCCCGTGGCGGCCTCGAACGCGCGGATGTTGCGGCCCTCGCGGCCGATGATGCGGCCTTTGATCTCGTCGCCCTCGAGCGCGATGGTCGCCGTGGTCGCCTCGAACGTGCTGTCCGCCGCGTAACGCTGGATGGCGATCGTGATGATGCGCGTGGCTTCGGCCTCGGCGCGCGACTGGGCGTCCTCGACGATGTGGCGCGTGAGATCGTTGGCATCCTGCAATGCCTCGAGCTCGACCTCCTTCATGAACTGCGCGCGCGCCTCGGCCGCGCTCAGGTGCGCGATGCGCTGGAGCTGTTCCTTGCGCTGGAGCGAGAGTTGCTCGGCCTCGATGCGCGCGCCCTCGAGCGCGGCTTCTTGCTTGCGGAAGATTTCACCCTGCTGCTCGACGGCCTTGGCTCGCTGGGTGAGCGCGAAGGATTCCTGGCTCAACTGCGATTCGCGCAGGGAGAGCCGCTGTTCGTCGGCGGTAACTTTCGAGAGCCGATCGGCAAAGCTGGCCTCGGCCTGGCGGCGGAAGCGCTGCATTTCCTCCTCGGCATCGAGGCGGGCCTTGCGGACGTGCGAGTCGGCTTCGCTGCGGGCCCTTTCGAGGAGGGCTTGTTCCTGAAGCTGGAGCGCCGCGCGGCGGTGGCTCTCCTTCCAGCGGAAGAACGCGTAGCCGAGGGCCAGCCCGGCCGCGAGCGCAACGCCGTGTTCCCAGGTGATTTGAGCCAGCAAAATCATGATCAAGCCCCGCGTCTGCCTGTCACCTCGTGCCAGCGCGTCGGCGTCAGCACGAAATCCACGCGCGCATCGTGTGGTTCCACGGGCACGGCCTCGACAATCTGGCAGTCGAACGCCACGCCCACGCGCACTCCCGAGGCCGCCGCCAGCAACCGGTCGAACACACCCTTGCCCCGGCCCAGCCGGTGGCCTCGAAGGTCGAAAGCTAGCCCGGGAACGAGCAGCAAGTCCAGTTGGTTCAACGCCACGGGCGGACACTCCGCGCGCGGCTCCCGGATGCCGTGCAAGCCGGCCACGAGGTCGCGCTCAAGATCGCGCACGAACCGCGGCGAGTAGTGAACGCCGTCGCACTCGTGACGGAGCAGGGCGAGCTGCTTGCCGGCGTCGAGCGCTGCGCCAGCGAGCGGCCAGATGTCCGGCTCCGACCGGAGCGGGGCGAAGAGCAGAAGCGACGTGGTGGATCGCCAGACGGCTTGTTGTTGAAGGCGCAATACGAGCGCGGTCGAAGCCCGCGCCCGTTCCCGTTGAGGAACTGCCGCCAGCGCTTCGCGGAGGCTCTCGCGCAACCCGCGCTTGTCCGATGAGACTTTCGCCTTCACACGGATCCGTCAGACGGGGCTTCCATCGGCGCGGATCCCGGCCTGCCTGCGAACGGGGCTGCGGTCATCGCGCGCCACTTTTCGACGCGCTCCTTGATCTTCTTCTCAACGCCCTGCTCGGTCGGCTCGTAGAAGCGGCGCGCTTCGCCGAGGTAATCCTGCGGCGCGAAGTGCTCCGGGTTGTCGTGCGAGTAGTCGTAGCCTTCGCCGTGGCCGAGGCGTTTCGCGCCTTTGTAGCTCGCATCGCGCAAGGGCGCGGGCACCGCGAGCGTGCGGCCGCTGCGAACGTCCTCGAGCGCGGCGTCGATCGCCTTCACGACGGAGTTGCTCTTGCTCGCCGTCGCAATGTAGAGCGTGGCCTCGGCGATCGGGATGCGCGCCTCGGGCCAGCCGACGAATTCCGCCGCGTGATGCGCCGCGTCCGCAAGCACCAGTGCCATCGGGTCGGCGAGGCCGACATCCTCCGCGGCGTGGATGAGGAGGCGGCGCGTGATGAAGCGCGGGTCTTCGCCGGCGTGAATCATCTTCGCCAGCCAGTAGAGCGCGGCGTCCGGGTCGCTGCCGCGCATGGACTTGATGAATGCGCTGATGGTGTCGTAGTGCGCGTCGCCGTCGCCGTCGTAGACGATGGCCTTCTTCTGGATGCACTGCTCGGCGACGGCGAGCGTGACGTGGATGAAGCCATCCGCCTGCGGCGCCGTGGTGAGCGCGGCGATCTCGAGGGAGTTGAGCGCCTTGCGCGCGTCGCCGTCGGAGACCTTCGCAAGGTGCTTCAACGCGTCGTCGTCCGCGCGAATCTTCACATGGCCCAGGCCGCGCTCAGGGTCCCCGAGCGCGCGACGCAGCAGCGCGAGGAGGTCGTCGCCGGTGAGCGGTTGCAGCTCGAAGATTTGCGAGCGCGAGACGAGCGGGGAGTTGACGAAGAAGAAGGGGTTGTGCGTGGTCGCCCCGATGAGCCGCACGACGCCGCTCTCGACATCGGGCAGCAGCACGTCCTGCTGCGCCTTGTTGAAGCGGTGGATTTCGTCGATGAAGAGGATGGTGGACTGGCCGGTGTTTTCGAGGCGGTTGCCCGCGCCGGCGAGCACGCGCCGCATGTCGGCGACGTTGGACTCGACGCCGCTGAGGCGCTCGAACTTGGAGCGCGTCTGCCGCGCGATGATTTGCGCGAGGGAGGTTTTGCCCGTGCCGGGCGGCCCGTAGAAGATGACCGACTGGATGCGGTCCGCCTCGATGGCCCGGCGAAGGAGCTGGCCCGGGGCGAGGATGTGCGACTGGCCGGCGAATTCGTCGAGCGAGCGCGGACGCATCCGCGCCGCGAGCGGCGCCTGGCCGGAGCTGCGCGGCGCTTCGGGCGCGGCGGACGGAGGTTCCGCAACAGGCCGGGCGCCCGAGAAGAGGTCGTCATTCCGCACGAGTGGAACGTATCAGCGGACTCGAACGCTCAAAACAAAAAAGCCCGCGAAAGCGCGGGCCATGAACGAAAAACCTGTCGATGGGAAAAGAAACCCCGCCATTGCCGTGGCTGAACAGTTCCTTTGAACTGCAGGTTGAAACAGTGGGACCGGCCGGTGGCTTGCGACGTCCAGCGAAGGCCTGTCGGCCACCATCGCGCCTATGCCCCGCTTCTTTGTTTATTACGGTTCAAGGACTTTGTTTCATCACACGAGCATGGCAGGGTCAAATCCATGTCGAGTCCGTTGCCAAGGAACGCCGCGGAACCGCCCACCGGTTCGCGCGCTTGCTGGGACGAGCGTCCTCCTCGATCCACGCGCCAGCGAGGAAAAAAGTTCCCGGGCGCGGAAATAAACTCTTGCCTCGACCGGGGTGCGACGATAGTTTGCCCGCTCTTTTTGGGAACCAACACGAGCCTATGAGACGCCCCCGAGGAAGCAAGACCCGCAAAGCGGTCGCCAAGCGATTCAAAGTCACGGGCACCGGCAAAGTGCTGCGCCGCCATGCGGGCATGCGTCACTTGCTCCAGCACAAGAGCTCCAAACGCCGCCGCCAGTTGGGCAAGGTGGCGCTGGTGAGCAAGTCGGACATGCGCCGAATCATCCGGAACCTCCCGTTCAGTCACTGACGAGCACCCTTTCCACCTCAACCTCACGCCCCACCCATGCGAGTTACCAATGCTGTTGCTTCCCGCGCGCGCCGGAAGCGTGTTCTCAAGGCCGCGAAGGGCTATCGCCTGAAGCGGAGCAAACTTTACCGCTACGCCTCGGACGCCGTTGATCACGCGCGGCAATACTCCTATCGCGACCGCCGCACCAAGAAGCGCACGTTCCGGTATCTTTGGCAGGTCCGCATCAATGCCGCGGCGCGCGCCGCCGGGATGACTTACAGCCGTTTCATCGAAGGCCTCAAGGCGGCCCAAGTCGAACTCGACCGCAAGGCGCTCGCCAACCTGGCAGCGACCGACAATGCGGCGTTTGCGGCGATCCTCAAAGTCGCCCAAGACGCGCTTCAAGCCAAACGTGCCGCCGGCCCGGCCGCTGCCACGCAGGCTGCGCCGGCTCAGGCCTGAGCACGTCACACGCTTTCGACCGCGAGCGGGCGCCCTGACCGGCCGCCCGTTTTTCTTTTCGTTCTGGATTCCAGATTCCCACTCCGGAATCCTCCCGCACATGTCCCTGCTGAACGACATCGAGCCGCTCAAGTCCGCCGCGCTCGCCGACCTCGCCGCGGCCGCGGACCTGCCCGCGCTTGAGCATGCCAAGGGCGCGTGGATCGGTCCCAACGGCAAGTTCACGGGATTGATGAAGCAACTCGGCTCGCTCCCGAAAGAGGAGAAGCCCGCCGCAGGCAAGGCCATCAACGCCGCAAAGATCGCACTGGAATCCGCGCTCGCAGCGCGCCGCGAGGCGCTCGAACTCAAGGCCGCGCTGCCGAAGGAGCCGACCGACTTCACCGCGCCGGGACGCCGCCGCACTGCCGGCAAGCTCCACCCGCTGACACAAACCACCGAGGACATCGTCCGCAGCTTCCGCAAGATCGGCTTCGTCGTCGCCGACGGACCGGAACTCGAGGACGAGCATCACTGTTTCGACGCGCTCAACACGCCTGCCGACCACCCCGCGCGCGACACGCAGGACACCTTTTACGTCGGCGCGGAGTCCAAGTCGAAGCTGCTGTTGCGAACTCACACAAGCTCCGTGCAAATCCGCGTGATGAAATCGCAGCCGCCGCCCGTGCGCATCATCGTGCCCGGCCGCGTTTATCGCCGCGACAACGCCGACGCCACGCACAACCCGACCTTCCAGCAAGTCGAGGGCCTTTACGTGGACCGCGGCGTCACCGCCGCCGACCTCAAGGGCACCGTCGAGTTTGTCTTCAAGGAACTGATGGGCCCGCAGACAAAGATTCGCTTCCGCCCGCACTACTTCAGCTACACCGAGCCGAGCTTCGAAATTGACTTCAGCAGCCCTCTCGTGAAAAAGCTCGGCAAGGACTGGCTCGAGATCGCCGGCTGCGGGATGGTCCACCCGCAAGTCTTCGAGAACGTCGGCTACGACCCCGAAGTCTGGACCGGCTGGGCCTTCGGCTTCGGCATCGAACGCATCGCCATGCTCCGCTACGGCATCACCGACATCCGCCTCTTCTACGAGAACGATGTGCGGTTCCTGCGGCAATTCTGAAAACTACATTTCCGTGCGACATGAAAGTCACCCTCAACTGGCTCAAGCAATACGTTGATTTCCACTGGTCGCCCGAGGAACTCGCGGAGCGGCTCACCATGCTCGGCCTCGAAGTCGAGGGCGTGCAGCGGTTCGACGGCGAGTTTGCGGGCGTCGTCGTCGCGCAGGTGCTCGCCAAGGACAAGGTCGCCGGCTCGGACAAGCTCTCCGTCAACCGAGTCCACGATGGCACCGGCGAGCGCACCATCATCTGCGGGGCACCAAACCACCAGCCGGGTGACAAGGTCGCGCTCATCCTGCCAAACTTTGCGTTGCCCTTGAAACCGGGCGAAAAGGAGCCGTTCGTCATCAAGGAGCGCAAGGTCTTCGGCGTCGTCAGTCAGGGCATGATGTGCTCGAAGAAGGAACTCGGCCTCGGTGAAGACGGCGACGGCATCATCATCTTGCCTTCGGATGCGAAGGTCGGTCAGCCCTTCGCCGAGCACCTCGGTCGCGCGGGCAGCGATGTGGCCTATGACCTCGAAGTCACGCCAAACCGGCCTGACCTGAACAGCGTCATCGGCATCGCGCGGGAGATTGCGGCGCTGACGGGGAATGCGCTGCGGCTGCCCGAAGTGGCCAGTGGTCAGTATCCATCGTCCAGCGGGAAGGCCGCCGAACAGATCACCGTGCGGCTTGAGGACGCCGAGCTTTGCCCGCGCTACGTCGCGCGGGTGATTCGCGGCGTAAAGGTGGGCCCGAGCCCGGACTGGCTTCGCGCCACACTCGAAAAAGTCGGCATCCGCAGCATCAGCAACGTCGTGGACGTGACCAACTACGTGATGCTGGAAACCGGCCAACCGCTGCACGCGTTTGACTGCCACCTCATCGCCAAGGGCGCGGCCGGCAAGCCCACCATCGTCGTGCGGCGCGCCGCGGCGGAGGAAAAGTTCAAGACGCTCGACAACCAGGAGCGCACGCTGACCCGCGACATGCTGCTCATCGCCGACGAGAAGAAGGGCATCGCGCTCGCCGGTATCATGGGTGGCGCGAACACGGAGATTCGCGACGACACGCGCGACGTGCTCATCGAGAGCGCCTACTTCTCGCCCACGAACATCCGGCGCACGAGCAAGGCGCTTGGCTTGCGCAGCGAGTCCAGCTACCGCTTCGAGCGCGGCTGTGACGTAGGCATCGCCGACTATGCGAGCCAGCGCGCGTGCCAGCTCATCCTGCAAACCGCCGGCGGCCAGCCCGCCGAGGGCTGCGTGGATGCGTATCCCGCGCCGGCTTCTCCGCGTGAAATCACCCTCCGCCACTCCAAGGTCAATGAGTTGCTCGGTCTCGCGCTCAAGCCGGAGGAGATCGAATACTACCTCGGCCAGCTCGGGCTCAAGTCCGCGCCGCGCAAGGCGCGTCCGATCGACGACCCGCGTCCGCCCGGGCCGCTCACCGTCCGCGTCCCGGCGTTTCGCGTTGATCTCAAGCGCGAGGCCGACCTCGTCGAGGAAGTCGCGCGGCTCCACGGGGTGGACAAGATTCCCTCCACGCCACCACGCGGCGCGGTCGGCGCGAATGCGTTCGACGCCGTGCACGACCAAATCGCCGAGGCGCGGCGAATCCTCTGCGCGCTCGGCCTCGACGAAGCGCAGGGGCAGACGCTCGTCGGAAATGCGGCAAGCGGAGTGCGGAGCGCGGAGTGCGTCGCCCTCACGAATCCATTGAGTTCTGACATGGACGTTCTGCGGCCGAGTCTGTTGCCGGGCTTGCTTGCAATCCTGCGGCACAATCTCTCCCGCAAGAACAACGACGTGGCGGTGTTCGAAGCAGGCCGCGTGTTCAAGCGGACGGATGGGAAACCGACGGAAGAACGCCGCGTCGCCATCGCGCTCACGGGCGCGCGGGCCGCGGCTTTTTGGAGCGGGGCGGAGCGCGACGCGAAGTTCGACATCCACGATCTCAAAGGCATCGTGGAGGAATTCCTCGATCAGTTTGGAGTTCGTCCGGTGCTGTTCATGAAGCGCGACGAGCCGACGGACCCGTTCCTCGAATCCGCCACGCTTGCGCTCGGCGACAAGCTGCCGCTCGGCGAACTCGGCCAGCTCTCGCCCGCGGTCGCCAGGCACCTCGACCTGCGCGACGCCGTGCTGCTCGCTGAGTTGAATCTCGACCAGTTGCTGGCGCGCCGGAACGCGGCGAAGTCATTCAAGCCGCTGCCGCTGCATCCGAGCGTCGAGCGCGACGTGGCGATGGTCGTGGCTGACGGCACGACACACGACGCCGTGCTCGCCGCGGTGCGGCAGGCGAAACCCGCCAACCTCGAGCGCGTCGAGTTGTTCGACGTGTTCCGAGGCAGGAACGTGCCCGACGGTCACAAGAGCGTGGCGTATGCCTTCACCTACCGTCACGGCGAGCGCACCCTGACTGACGCCGAGGTGAACGCCGCGCACGAGAAGGTTGTCGCGCAACTCAAGCAGTCGCTCGCGGCAACGGTGCGCGATGCGTAGCGCCGGTCAGGGTTCCAGCGGGAAATCCTTCGATTGAACCCCCGGCCACGCGGTTCCGCCGCGGGCAGGCGGAAGGACGAACCGCATTGCAAAGCGCGCCCCGAATTTCCGCACCGATTTCTCCGGTCCAAGCACAAACAGCGCGGTCGCCCACGCGTCGCTTTCCGTGCACGTTGGCGCGAGCACGGTGCACGAGGCGACACCCTCGACCGGCAGGCCCGTGCGCGGATTGACGATGTGCGAGTAGCGGCGGCCGTCCACCTCGAAGTAATTCTCGTAGTTCCCCGAGGTGGACAGGGCGCCCGAACGGAGGCGGATGAACGAGCGCTGGCCGTTCTTCGCCGGGTCTTCGATCTGGATTTCCCAATGATCCGCGCCAGGGGGAAGACCGGTCACTCTCAAATCACCGCCGGCCTTCACCATCGCGTTCGTGACGCCGGAAGCGCGCAGGCGACCGATGGCGCAATCCACGGCAAATCCCTTGGCGATGCCGCCGAGGTCGAGCGACATGCCCGCCCGGCTGAATCGCACGGCTCGGGAGGCGGGATCGAGTCGGAGGTGCGAGTGGCCGACGAGCGGCAGTGTGCGCGCGAGTTCGTTCGTCGTCGGAAGCCGGTATTCCTTCCAGATGAATCCCCACAATTGCGTGAGCGGGCGGACGGTGATGTCAAAGGCGCCGCCGGTTTCGCCGGCGATTTGTTGCGCGGTATTGAGCACGCGGAAGAGCGCGGGAGACACGGTCACGGTGGTTTGCGCAGCCCGCGCGTTGAGTTGCGATAGTTCGCTGTCCGCACGATGAACGCTCATCAGCGCGTCCACACGCGTGAACTCATCGAACGCTGCCGTGATCGCATCGCCGACCTGCGCGCGGTCTGCGCCAAAGGCCGTGATGGTGACGAAAGTGCCGAGCAGCGGCTGGCTTCGGCGGATGGGCGTCGTGGGCAGGTGAGGAGGTGGTGAGTCACTGGCGATGGCGGGCGATTGAGCCGCGCAAGAAAGTAGCGCGAAGACTTCAAAGAGCTGGGCGATGCGGGTGGTCACGGCTTCGACGGCGTTTCAGCGCGGGTGCGAGTCCCGGGCTCATTCAGCTTCGGCTTGAGCACGACCTCGAAAGTCGCCAGCACGCGGCGCACCCCTTCGGTCACGTTTCGGCACGAGATGGTCGCACCGCTGATGTTGTAGATGTCCTTGTAGAGCCGAAGCTGCGACTCGGCGGACTTGTGCTTGAACTGGCCACGCCACTTTGCGCTGCGGATCTCGCGTCCATGGCTCTCGCGATATTCGAGCAGTTCGACCTGCAGGACTTTGCCGTCGGGCGCGATGGCGACGGCGTAGTCAATCATCTCGTGCTTGCCGAGAACTTGATCGAGGAAGAGCACGCCGAGCAAATTGGTTCCGCTTCGAGCCACCAGACAGCGGTTGCCGGCGTTGCGCGGCTTCGCCCCGCACTTCTTCTCGATGGCCGCGGACTCCCCGGGGGTGAAGCGCACCGTGAGTTCTTCGAAACGGTCAGCGGCCGGGAACGCGAGCTTTCGAGCCTCGTCCACGGTCAGGTAGCGCTCGGCTTGGACACTCGCAGCGCTCACAAGGAACATGAACGACGCGGCGAGAAGCCGAACCGTTGGAGTGGTCTTCACGTTGGGCATGATCACCCGGTATTAGAACGAAAGCCCCGCGCCGATCTGGAAATAATCCTGCGCGTTGGCATCGGTCTTCGATGCGGTCGAGCCATTGAGGTTGTGGCGCCAGTCGAACTTGAGCACAAAGTTTGAATTCAAGAACCACGCGACGCCCGTGGTGACGAAGTCCTTGTTCGCGCGGCCGTTGTCCTCCTCGACGCCGGGCGTGGCGAGTCCGGTCTGCGTGACGATCGAGCTGTAGCGGACGAAGGGCACGATGTCGGCGTCTTGCAAACGGCCGTTGCGCCACGCTTCGGGCGAGAGGTGATACGCGGCTTCGAGATACCAGCCGAAGATTGCGTCGCCGACGTTGTCGGTTGTCGAGGTGTTGTTGTTCACCACGAGATTCTGCGGGCTGCCAATGTGCCAGTAGGCGAAGTCGCCGCGGAGTTCGAGGCCGGTCTTCGGCACGCGATACACAGCCTCGACGTCGAACAGGGCGAGCGTGGCGTTGGCCGCGGGTCCCTTGACTTGTGTGACGTAAAACGACGTGCTCGCGTCGAGTCCCGGCGGGCCGTGGTAACTCAGGCGGCCGGCGTAGGCGAGGCTGTTGACGTCCGCCCGGCGCGCGCGCGGCCGCGAATCGCGGACGCCGCCACGACCCGTGATGCCGGGCTCTGCAAAGCCCGCGGGGCGCGTCGCCGTCGCGGCCGAACTCGGTGTCGCGATCGAATCCTCAAGCCCCGCCGAGAGCGTGAGTTTGTAATCCAGCGAGTCGGTGAGCTTGCCGAACACGCTTACCGCCGGTTCGAACCACGTGCTCGGGATGATCTCGCGATACAGTTCCGGTCGCTCGGTCGAGTAGAATGTTGTCGGTTCGTGATGGAGGTTGATGCGACCGACGGGCACGAGGTCGATGCCGAGCGAGCGGATGTTGAAGCGTTCGTGAAGCAGCAGGTCCACGTAGAACTGCTCGATTTCGAATGCGCCGTCGAAGCGGTTGCGCCCGCCGTTCACGGTTTCGTCCACGCCGCCGTGCTCAAACTCGATCTCGGAGTGAAACGAGAGCCAGTCATTGATCCGGTAGCTCGGCGCGAGCACATATCGGTGCGCGTCGAATGCGTTCGCACCGGACTCGGGAAACCGATACTTCGACTCGCCGTAGAAGCCGATCTTAAGCCCGGTGGCAGATGGTTCCCGGTCGCCCGCGTGCCCTCCGGCTTTGTTCGTCGTGCGCGCCGACTTCAGGCGATCAACTTCTTCGCGCAACGCGGCCACTTGCTTCTGCAACTCGGCGATGATGCTGGCTGTGTCATTCGTCTGCGCCTGCGAACACTGACCGCCGAGGCCATCAAGCATCAGGGCCGTGCCGAGGGGGCCGAGGAATCGCGAAACAAGGTTCGTGTTCATTGTTCGGAAGAATTGTTGTTGAGAATCAATCTCAGGCGCGCGTTGAATTAGATGAGACTGAGTCTCAGTGCAAGGATAATTTGCAAAACCACTTGCCCGGCGGAATCGGTTCAGATTTCGAAGTCCGAACGGCGTGGGGCGGCGGCGCCCTTGGCGCGCCCCTTTTTGTTGAGGACGCGGACTTTCACTTCTTCGCTCAACACGAGCGAGTGCGGTGGAACGGACGACGTGAGGAACACGTTCGCGGCGATCGTGCTGCCCTCGCCGACGATGGTGTCACCACCCATGATCGTCGCCCCCGCGTAAATCGTGACATGGTCCTCCAGAGTCGGATGGCGCTTCTGCCCTCGCAGCGCCTGCCCGCCTGAGAGAGAGCGCGCCACAAGACCGACACCTTGATACATCTTCACATGGTTTCCGATCACGCTGGTTTCGCCCACGACGGTTCCAGTGCAGTGATCCACAAAGAAGTGAGTTCCGATGCGCGCGCCGGGGTGAAGGTCCATGCCCGTGCGCCCGTGAGCCCACTCGGTCATGATGCGCGGGATGAGCGGGACATGGCTGAGGAACAGTTGGTGGGCGAGCCTTTGCACGGCAATCGCCTCCACGAACGGATACGCCACGATCACCTCGTCCTTGCTCAGGGCCGCGGGGTCACCGTTGTATGCGGCTTCTGCGTCTGTCTGAAGGAGTTCACGCAAGGCCGGCAACTTGGCCAGGAACTCCACCGTCAGGCCGCGCGCCTCGGGCCGGAAGTCTCTTTTCTTCGACCCGGCGGGCGCGGCGTATTCGAGACTCTTGTAAATCTCGTCCTCGAGCCTGCCCAGCACGGAGTCCATCAACGCGGCCGTCTCGACTTTCAGCTCGTAACTGTGGAGCGGCTTCTCATCGAAGAATCCCGGGAAAAGCAACCGCACCAAATCCACCGTGATGCCGGTGATGGCCGTCTTGCTCGGCAAGTTTTTGCCGTCGAGATGGTTGATGCCCCCGATGCGCGCGTAAGACGCGAGCAACTGGTTCGTGAGTTGCGTGACGTTCACGGGCGCAGTATCAGGCACGGGTGGGTTCAACGCAAGGCACGCCGAGTCGAGTCGGAACAGCCGCGGGTTCGGCCGTCGCACCGCCTGTTTGATTTTGCCGGCACCGACATTCCGCTTGGCTTCGGTGCTCGCCTCGATTACCACGGACCCAGTTCATTGAATCACGGGCCTCGTGCCCGTTCCCACAGCCGGATGACAGGGAACCCCGTGAGAATCGGGGACGGTTTCGCCACTGTGAGGGGCTACAGATTCCCAAAGCCACCGCGTCAGCGCGGGAAGGCGGGAGCGAGGTCAAGCCCCGGAGTCAGGATACCGGTCCGGTCGTGCTCGTCCGTCCCGCTCGCGCGGGACACTTCTCCGACAAGAGAAGGATGAGGCCAGCCGGTCCGCGAGTGCGGTCCGGATTCGCAGAGTGATTTGCGCACGCCTTCATTCGCCTTTGCCGGGGTCTGGAGGCGTCTTCGTTTTCAGCCCCGCCTGGTCTCGCAACAACCCCCCGTCCGCTTCGCGCGGACTTTCAGGAGACCAGTCATGAAGAAACTGTATCGCGTTTCGAGTTCAACGTTCAGAGTTCCAGGTTCGGAGTTCGGGGTTCAAGGTCTGGCGCGACATGGCGCGCGGCTCGCGCTCGCGCTCGCAGCGACAAGTGCCTTCGCGCAAGAGCCCACCAATCCGCCGGCCCGCCTGCAGGAAGTCGTCGTCACCGCCACGCGCACGGCCGAGCCGGCGGACCGCGTCGCAGCATCGGTCTCCGTCGTGACGCGCGCGGAGGCCGACGCGCGAGGCATCACGACACTCGCGGACGCGCTCGACCTCATCAACGGCCTCGCCGTCGTGCGCACAGGCACGCCGGGCCAGACGACGACCGTGTTTTCGCGCGGCACGCAGGGCAAGCACACGTTGCTCACGATCGATGGCCGCCGCCAGACGCCGAACATCCTCGGCGGCTACGATTGGGCCAGCCTCACCCTCGACAACGTGGACCGCGTCGAAGTGATGCGCTCGCCCGTGTCGTCGCTTTACGGCGGCGAAGCAATCGGCGGTGTCGTGAATGCGCTCACGCGCAGCGGGCGCGGCCTTCGCGCACCCGAGCACGAAGTCGCGTTCGAGGCCGGAAGCTTCCGCACGTTCCGCGAAAGCCTCGCGACACGCGGCGCGACGGGGCCATGGGATTATGCGCTCAGCGCGTCGCGACAGGACTCGGATTACGACCGCGCGAACGATCGCTACCGACTCACCACGTTGCGCGGCTCGACCGGCTGGGAAGCGAACGACGCGGCGTATCTCGATTTGAAAGGCGCATTCCACCAGAGCGACGCGGGCAGCCCGGGCTCGACGACCTTCCCCGATCCCGGCGCGTTCCTCCGGCGTGAAGTCGTGAATCTCTCGCCCGGCATCGAGTGGAATCCGTCCGATTCCATCGAGGCGCGCCTCTACTACGGCTTCGAGCACCAGTATCAACGCTCGGTGTTCACGCTATTCGGCGGCTCCGACGACCAGCAACGAAACGTCTCACAACTCGTCGAAGGACAGTTGAACTGGACCGTCACCGACCGGTGGAAGCTCACGTTTGGCGCCGCGCTGCAAGACCTCACGTTCTCGCAAATCAACAACACGGGCGAGGAGGACATCCATCTCAACACGACGAGCTTCGGCCTTTACGCGCAGAGCCAGTGGAGTCCGCTGCCACGGGTCACGCTCGTGAATTCCGTGCGGCACGATCACTACTCCGATTATCCGGGCGCGACCACGTGGCGGCAGGCGATGTCCGCGCGTGTCCCCGGAACCGAGACGCGCGTGTTCGCCGCGGTGGCGCGCGCGTTCAGCCCGCCGGCGCAGGGCGACCTCTTTTTCCCCGGCGTCTTCGGCTACAACGTCACGTTGCAACCCGAGAGCAGCTTCGGATGGGAGGCGGGATTCGAGCAACCGCTCGCCGGCGGCCGACTCAAGCTCGGCGCGACATGGTTCCGGAATGAAATCGACAACCTCATCTCGTTCGACCCGACGCCGCGGCCGGGCGCGCCGTTCGGCGCGCCCGCGAACGTAGCCGGCGCTCTGACCGAAGGCGTCGAGGCGGGCGCATCGCTCAAGCCGTTCGACGGACTCGAAGCCCGCGCCAGCTACACGTATCTGACCGCCCGTGACCTCGCGACGACCTTGCGGCTTGTCCGGCGCCCGCGTCACACGGCCACGCTCGACGTGGCGGCTCGACCGATGAAGACACTCACCTTGAGCGCGGGCGCGCAACTCGTGAGCGGCCGCACCGACTTTTACACCGACCCATTTTTCACGACGACGCGCGAGCACGGGCAGGACTACGTCGTGGTTCGCGCCGCGGCGCGATACCAGTTTACGGAACAGGCGCAGCTTTGGATTCGGGCGGAAAACCTCACCGACGTGAAATACGAGCAGGCCGCGCAGTTCCCCGCTCCGCGACTCGGGATCTTCGGCGGGTTCAAGCTCAGCTTCTAAACCAGCGCCCCAACACTGCTGCGTCGCCTCGGTGCGGGTCACAGGCGTGCGAAGCTGGTCGCGCGAGAGGTCCACGCGGAAACGCGTGTCGCCCTCGCGCAGCGCCTTCACGTCAACGCGCCACGTCGCGACTTCTTTGCCCGCGAGGGACGGCAGCGCTGTCATGCGGATGAACTGGTCCTTCGAAGTCACGGGCGTCGCGCCTTCGCCTGGCATGAAGCCCTGATTCGCGGGCATCGCCGCGCCATCTGCCGAAGGCGGACGAACGGCGATTCAAGGCCGACAAAACTGCGTGGGAATTCTTCCGACGCCAGCCGCCCGCGCGTCTCCGGTTTCTTTGCGCTCACCACGAACCACGTCGCCACGCGCTGGCCGGGTGGCGGCTTGATCGCTTGATCTCCGACGCCCGCGACGGGCGCAGGCTCGGCCCGGCCGGGCGAAGTGATCGGGTCAGGTGCGGCCGTCAACCCAGCTTCCACCCCTTGCGATACTCTCGTTGGATGAAGCGCTGTGCCTCGGGCGCGTTCTTCGCGCGGAGGTTTGCGGCGTCCCACTCGATTTTCTTGCCCGCGCGGAAGGCGACGTTGCCGAGGTGGTTCGCCTCGGTGAGCCAGCCGGAATACTCGAAGTTCGCGTGCGGTTGCGTGCCGTTGCGGATGGCGGTGAGCCAGTCGTCGTAGTGGCTTTTCACGCGCGGGATGGTCGGCTCGGGCGGCTTGAAGCCCGCGAAATCCGCCTCCGGCAGCAGCAGATACTTGCCGTAATCGGATAGCAGCATTCCCTTGTCGCCGATGAACAGGTGGCCGCTGCCCCATTGCGGAATCTTCTTCTGCGTCCAGAGGTCGGGCTTGTTTTCGCCCTGATGCCACGTGAGCTTTACGGCGGGCATCTCGCCACGCGGGCCGTATTCGTAGGTGGCGGACATGGACGCCGGTGCGATCTCCACGTGCGGCGTCGGGCCGATCGCCTCGATGGTGAGCGGCGCCTTCAACTTGAGCGCCCAAAACGGCAGGTCGTTGAAGTGCGAGCCGAGGTCGCTCATCGTGCCGTTGCCAAAATCCCACCAGCGATACCACTTCGGCCCGGGAAAATAGACCTCGTGGAACGGCCGCTCGGGCGCGGGGCCGAGCCACAAATCCCAGTCGAGATGCGCGGGAACGGGCATCGCCTCCTTCGGCCGGTCGGTGACGAACACGATATCCTTGTTGCGGTCCGAGGCTTCCTTGCTCTGCAAACCCCACGCGCGCGACACCCACACGTGCGCCTCGCGGACCTTCCCGATGACGCCGGCCTGGATGATCTCAACCACGCGCCGGTAGTTCTCGCTCGAATGAATCTGGATTCCCATCTGCGTCGCCAGCTTCGGGCGCGCGGCGGCGGCCTCGCGGATTTTGCGCGCCTCCCAGATGTTGTAAGTGAGCGGTTTCTCGCAATAGACGTGTTTGTTCGCCTGCAAGGCCATCATCGCCGCGAAGGCGTGCGTGTGCTCGCACGTGCTGACCGTGACGGCGTCGAAGTCCTTCGCATGGTCGAAGACCTTGCGGAAGTCGGTGAACGCCGCGGCCTGCGGGTGCTTCATCTTCGCGGCGTCGATCGCGCGCTGGTTCACGTCGCAGACCGCGGCGATGTATTCGGATTTTTCGACGCCGCCCATGTTCGCGGCGCCGCGCCCGCCGCACGCGATGATGGCCATGGCGATCTTGCTGTTGGGATTCTGCATCCGCGCGATGGCGGGGAAGCCGAGCACCGCGCCGGTCGCGGCGAGCGCGGACTGCGCGAACCTGCGGCGGGAAACGGGACGCAACGGATGAGCGTATCGGGCTTTCATGCCCGCAGCATGGTCACGCGGCGCCGGGCGGTCAATGGCTGAGGACCGTGCGGCCGGTCACCAGTATCCGATGATGGTGGTCAGCGGCGCGGGGGGCGTGCCGCTCCACCGCACGTTGCGCGCGGCCATGACTTCCATCTTGCGCCAATGCGCGGAGCCGTCGGGGAGCGCGACGTTGCCGCCGGCAGTCTTGATCTGCTCGGGCTCGGGCGTGGACCCGGTGTTGCTGTTCACCGCACCGGTCGGACCGTGCGACGCTGAGCTGGAAACCGGTGTGGCCGTGCCTCTCTCGATGACATCGGCGGCGAGGACGTGGTGCTTGCCTTGATCCTGCGTGAACTTCGGGCTGTCCCACGGCGTGGTCGTGGGGCGGGCGTAAGTCGCGTCACGCGCCCGCGTATCGTTCTCGGTCGGATAACCCCACAGCACGTAATAGCCGATGCGCATGCCGGTGCCGGCCTGGAAGCGCATCCAGTCGCGCTTGTTCGGGCAAGCCATCGTGTTCGTGTCGAAGCCGCCGCGCAGGAACGCATTCGTGTAGATCGTCAGGTGCACGAACGTGGCGTGGAACGAATTGTCGTTGCGCGCACCGCTTGGGTAACGGTCGTTGTTGTCCCCGGCGTAAATATTGATGGCCAGCCCGATCTGCCGGAGGTTGTTGAGGCACGAGGCGCGCTTGGATTTTTCCTTCGCGCCCGCCATGGCGGGCAGCAACAAGCCAGCAAGGATCGCGATGATGGCGATGACGACGAGCAGTTCGATCAGGGTGAAGCCGGTGCGTGGCTGCGGTGCTGAACGTGTGTTCATTCCAGCGGATGTGGGTTCGACGGGAAGCTATCACGGCGCGACACGCGGGCAAGCTGTATTCTGCATTCCGGCGCGCCAATGCGCGGATGGCGGCGCGCTTGATTCCATCCGCGCGCGTGGCCCAAGCTGCGCGCATGACGATTGATTCCCACCAGCATTTCTGGATTCACCGCGCCGCGGAGTATCCGTGGATGACCGGGCCGCTCGCGGCATTGCGGCGCGATTATCTGCCCGCCGACCTCGCGCGCGAGCGGGCGCCCGCGGGGGTTGGCGCCTCGGTCGTGGTGCAAGCACGGCAATCTCCCGAGGAATCGCGCTGGCTGCTTGAACTCGCAGACCGCGATGCGTCGATCGCGGGAGTCGTGGGCTGGGTGGACTTGCAGGATGATCGCGTCGAAGAGCAACTCGCGCCGCTCGCGAAACATCCGAAGTTTGTCGGCGTCCGTCACGTGGTGCAGGACGAGCCGGACGACAACTTCATGCTGCGTCCGGCGTTCCTGCGCGGGCTGGGCAGGCTGCGGCAGTTCGACCTCACCTACGACCTGCTCACATTTCCGGGGCAACTCCCGGCGGCCATCGAAGTCGCGCGGCAATTCCCGGATCAGCCCTTCGTGCTCGACCATTTGAGCAAGCCGTTCATCAAGCGGGGCGAACTCTCGCCGTGGCGCGAGCAGTTCCGCGAACTGGCGAGATTCCCGAACGTGATGTGCAAGCTCAGCGGGATGGTCACCGAGGCGGACTGGCGCGCGTGGCAGCCTGCGGACTTCCGCCCGTATCTCGACGTTGCGTGGGAGGCGTTCGGCGGGGACAGGCTGATGTTCGGCTCCGACTGGCCCGTGTGCACGCTCGCCGGCAGCTACGCGCAGGTCCACGCTCTCGTCGCGGACTTCCTCGCGCCGTTCCCCGTGGCAACGCGGCGCAAGGTGATGGGTTCGAACGCGGCGGAGTTTTACAAACTCGGGAAGTAAAGCGGCTGGCGCACGTGGCGCCGGACTGCGCCGGTCACGGTTCCTCGACGCCAAGCCGGTGCACCTCGGGTCTCAACCGTGGTCACCTTGTAACCGAGCGCCTCGATCGTCGAAGTCAACACACGGCGGGGCGGGGCGTTGTCTTCGACGACGAGCACATTCATGGCGTGAGGTGTTGCCCGGCCTGTGCGCGATCGCCAGCCGCAGTCCATCCCCGCCATCGAGCGGCGATTCTCGAAGGCCACGGCCCGGACGAACCAAACCACGTTGCGTTTGACGCGCTGCCGACACTCCCGCACCCTCGCCGCATGAGCCAGCCGTTGCGTGTCGCGTTCGTCGGCGTGGACCATCCCCACGGCGCGGGATGGCGCGAGTCCATCGCCCAAGCGCCGCGCGACCTGGAGATCACGGCGCTCGCGACCGAATTCCCGGGGACGGTCGAAAGCCTCGAGGAGCGTCTCGCGCACCTGCCGCGGTTTGCGTCGCTCGACGAACTCCTCGCGAAGGGCGCGCACCACTTCGACGCCGCCGTGGTCGCGCTGCCGAACGACCGTGCGCCGGGGGCCATCGCGCGGCTTGCCGCCGCCGGCAAGCACGTCCTGGTCGAGAAACCCGCCGCGGGCTCTGCGTCCGCCGTGCGCGAGGCGATGCAAGCCGTCGCGCGCGCGGGCGTGGCGTTCCAATCGGGCTACTTGTGGCGCTATGACGACCTCGCCAACCGATTGCGCGCGATGATCGTCGACGGGCGCTTTGGCAAGCTCATCAGCATCGAGATGACCTGCGTGACGAGCGACATCGCGCGGCGCGGCGCGGACCACTACCTCTTCGACGCGGAGGTGAGCGGCGGCGGTTTTTTTAACTGGCTCGGCTGCCATTATCTCGACCTGCTGCCTTACGTGACCGGGCAGGACGTCACGGGAGTGACCGCGCGCGTGGGCGTGTTCGGCGCGACGCCGACGGCGATGGAGGACGGTGGCACCGCGCTGCTCGACTTGAGCGGCGGCGGGCTGGCGACGTTCACCGGCGGCTACTGGCTTCCGCGCTGGACGGGCGAATGGGGCTGGACCTTGCGCGGCTCGGAGCGCTGGGTGCGTTGGGAGCCGAACCGTCCCGGCACCGGCGGCGTGCTCGAGATTCACGGTCCGCAGCCGCAGTTTCACGCGATGGAGGAAGTCTTCGCGCTGCCGCCGAACAAAGTCCCCGGCTACGGCGGCGCCCGAACGGTCGCGCTCCTGCAAGACTGGGCTGCCGCCGCGCGCGGCGACACGAAAGCCTGCCGCAACACGCCGCGCACCGTGCTCACGACGCTGGAGTTGATCGATGCAGTGTATGCCGCGAGCGCGCAGGGGAGGCGGCTCGTGTTTCCCCCACCCGCAGCATGAGACCGGCGGACTCATGAGACCCATCGGTCACACGAGTCCCTTCCGTCCCATCGAATTCCCCCGATGAAACGCCCCGCCATCAACGCTCTCCTCGAAGTCATGCGCCGCCTGCGCGCGCCGGACGGTTGCCCGTGGGATCGCGAGCAGGACCACATGACGCTGCGCTTTCACGCCGTCGAGGAGGTTTACGAGCTCATGGACGCGATTGAAGCCCACGACGACCACGAGATGGCCGAGGAACTCGGCGACCTGCTGCTGCAGGTGGTCTTCCACTGCCAGCTCGCGCGCGAGCGGGGCGCGTTCGACTTCGAGGCGGTTGCGCGCCGCATCACCGACAAGCTCATCCGCCGCCACCCGCACGTCTTCGGCGATGTAAAGGTCAAGGACGTGAATGAAGTCTGGGCGAACTGGGACAGGATCAAGCGCGCCGAGAAGCACGGCACGCGGCACGCGCGCCCGAGCGCGCTCGACGGCATCCCGAAGCACCTGCCCGCGCTGCTCCGCGCCGAGAAGCTCGTGAAAAAGTCGCGCAAGGCGAAGCTCGCAACCGTGACCACCGCCGGCGCGAAGTGGACCAGGGCGCAGATCGCGAAGAGCCTGTTCGACCTCGCTGCATCCGCCCAGGCGAAGGGCTGGTCTGCGGAGGAACTGCTTCGCGCAGAACTCAGCAAACGCGAGCGAAGCCTTCGCCGGCGCGAGCGCTCGCTGCTGGCCGCCCGATGAACTTCTCTCGTAAACCCAATCGTAATCGTAGTCCTAATCTTCCCCGCGCCGCCGGTTCGGCACGAGGATTAGGATTAGGATCAGGAACGAGCGGTCCGGACGCGACGGATCGGCGAGGCCGGAAATTCGCGGCCCACGTCTTCCTCATGACGTTGATGCTTTCGACCCTCGCTGCGACGAAGGGGCCGCCGCCCGAGCGCATCGTTATCAACGAAATCCACTTCGAACCGGCGGAGAAACGCGCGACGGAGTTCGTCGAGCTTCACAACCCCGGCCCGCGCGAGGTCAGCCTCGCGGGATGGACGCTCGACAAGTATAGGTTCACCGGCACGTCCGCCATTCCGGCGGGCGGCTTCATAGTCGTTGCTGGGGACCCGGCCGCGTTCGGGCGTCAGTTCGGCTTCGCGCCCGCGGGGCCGTTTGGCGCGGCGCTGGGCAACAACGGCGAGCGCCTCACGTTGCGCGATTCGCAAGGCCGCGTTGCGGACGAGGTGCGCTACAAGACGGGCTTCCCGTGGCCCACGGCCTCGGCGGGCGCGGGTTCGTCGCTCGAGCGGGTGCATCCGGCGCTCGCGGGAAACCTTCCGAACTCGTGGCGCGCATCGGGTTTTCGCATCGGTGGTGGAAAAGTCGCGCCGCCCACTCCGGGCAGGACCAATTCCGTGTTCACCGAGTTGCCCCCGCCTGCGGTGGAATCCGTGGCGCACTCACCGCCGCAGCCGCGTTCCGGGCAGGATGTCGTGGTCACGTTGAGGCTCACCGAGCCGCGCGCGGTCACGAACGCGGTGCTTCAGGTCCAGGGGGTCGAACCGGGCCGCTACATCCGCAAGACTGACGCCGAGTTCGCGAAGTCGTGGCGCGAATTCCCGATGCGCGGCGATGGCCGCGGCAATTTCACGGCGACTGTGCCGGGCGAAGTCCAACGCCATCGCCGGCTGGTGCGCTACCGGATTCGCGTCGAGCAGCCGGAGGCCGCCACGGTGGTTCCGTTCGAGGACGATCCATCGCCCAACTTCGCGTGGTTCTGTTACGACGGCATTCCCGCGTGGACCGGCGCGAGCCAGCCGGGCAAGACCGCGCCGTGGACGTTCACGCCGGAGTTTCTCGGCACGTTGCCCGCGTATCACTTGATCGCGAATCACAGCGACGTCGAGCGGAGCCAGTGGGACGGCGCCTACAACAAACGGCGGTTGTCCGGCACGTTTGTGAGCGACGGGCGCGTGTTGGATCACGTCCAATTCCAGAACCGCGGCCAGGCCAGCACGCACGTCAGCGGCAAGAACAAGTGGGGCATCCACTTCAACGACACACACGAATTCCTCCCGCGCAACCACTGGAACCAGCCCTACGCGCGGCCGTGGAACCACCTGAATCTGAGCGGATGCTCGAGCCCGTGGGTGCAGATCAACCGCGGCATGGCCGGGCTCGATGAGGCGGTGTCCTTCCGCGCGTATCACCTCGCGGGCGTGCCAAGCCCCGGGACGCACTGGATTCAGTGGCGCGTCATCTCCCGCGCCGACGAGGCGAATTTGATGAACCAGTTCGAAGGCGACTTGTGGGGCCTGTATCTTGTCGTGCAGGACGCCGACGGGGCATGGCTGAAGGAACGCGGATTGCCCGACGGCAGCACTTACAGCCCCGAGACCGGCCGCAAGCATCTCGGCGGTGGCATGCCCGCGAACGGCGGCGACTTCAACGACTTCATGCACGGCTCGCGCTCGACGACACAGGAGAAGTGGTGGCGCGACAACCTCGACCTGCCGCGCTACTTCAGCTTTCACGCCATCAATCGCGTCGTGTCCAACGTGGACCTGCGCCACGGCGCGAACCACTTCCTCTATCACCCGCGCGGCGGCCCGTGGTCGCCCGTGCCGTGGGACCTCGACATGATGTTCATCGCGCGCACGCACTGGCCGGGGATCATTGACCAGGCGCGGTGCCTCGATCATCCGGCCATCCGGCTGGAATACAAAAACCGCGCGCGCGAAATCCTCGACCTCTTTTGCGCCGACGCCTCGCCCGCGGGCGGGCAGATCGGGCAACTCGTCGAGGAACTTGCGCGCGTGTTGCGCCCGGCCGGCCAAGAGCGCACGTGGGCCGAACTCGACATGGCCATGTGGAACTGGCACCCGCGCACGGGCGACAAGGGCGCCTTCTACCGCAACCCCGCGCGGCAGGGCATGATGGGCGGCGAGTTCGGCCGGACACTCGCAACACCCGACCTTGCGGGCTTCTGCAAATTCATCAGCGAGTTCTGCACCGACATGCGCCCGCAACGAAACTACGCGCCCAATGACGGCAACGTGCTCGGCTACGGCTGGGGCCACTTGTGGTGGGAGTCGCGCGACGACGCGATCCCCGCGCGACCGACCGTGCGCGCGCTGCGCGAAGACGTGAAGAAAGGCGACCGCGCGTTCGAGGTGAGCCCGTTCGAGTCGCCGGTGAAGGCGAGCACGTTCGCCGCCGTGCAGTGGCGCGTCGGCCGGATCAGTTCGCCGGGCATCGAAGGCTTCGCGGCGGGCAAGCCGTGGCGCTACGAGATCGAGCCGCATTGGGAGAGCCTGCCGATCACGACGCCGGACCGTCAGATTCGCCCCGGCAAGTCCGCGCTCGCGCCTGGCGGTGTGTATCGCGTCCGCGCGCGCTACAAGGACACCACGGGCCGCTGGAGCCACTGGTCCGAGCCGGTGCAGTTGGCGGTGGGGAAAAAGTAACGGCAGCCGGCGGCGGGTCGGTGGGGATGCCGCGACGGTGATGTGCCGGGCTACGACGCGGCCGCGGGCGGTGCCGGCGGCTCGGCTGGGGACGCGGGTCCGTCCGGTGGCGCCGCGAATGGGTTCACGCCTTTCGCCGGCGCCGATTTCACGGTGGAGATCTTCGCAAGGCGGAACGGCGCGCCGCACAGATAGACCGCACCGATGAATCCGTGCGAGACGACGGCGAAGGCGAGCCCCGGCAGCGCGAGCGCCTCGAGTCCGTAGAGCAGGATGGCGAGCGACATGACCAGCGAACCGGGAAGCCAGGCCGCGCCGGCGAGACGCATGCAACCCGGCCACGTCGCGGCGCGGTCGCCGAAGAATGCGAGCGCCCGCGCCACGGGCGCGACGACCATCGCGAGCAGCCACCACGCGGCGAACAGCTTGGCGACCAACGCCGCGCCCGCGAGCGCCACGAACCACGGTTGCCGCGCTCCCCACCACGGCACGGCGTCCGCGCGACCGAGCGAAACGCGCCACCCGGCGGAATACGGCCACTCGACATAGCCGAGTTCGGACCGGAGCCGCAGGCGCGTCGAGCAGAGTTCGAGTTGCAAGTCGGCGGCGCGGCCGGCCGTGGCCGCGTCGCCCGGGTCGGCGACGATGGCAAGCCTGGAGCCTTCGGAAAGCAGCACGGGTTGGTCGCCGGGCCATTGAAGCTTCGCGCCGGAGATTGCTGCGGCTTCGGGCAGTGCGTGCGATGCCTCGCGAATCACCGGCACCCAGGCCAGCGCAAGGAACGCCATGAAGCACCCGGCGGCGACGAGGGAGAAAATGAGCTGCGCGACAAGGAGCCGCCCGGTCGAGGCGTCTGCGAAAGCAGCCACGCCGCCGAAGCTGAACGGCTGCCAGGCCGGCCGAGGCTCGTCTCGTTCGGCGACTTGATCGGGCTCAACACTCACGCGTGGGGATTCAACGGCAACGCGGCCGTCTTGAAAACGCGAATCCCGCACGCCAAACGAAACCGCCGCGGGCTTCAGACGAGCTTCTTGTGCTTTGCGTCGTCGGCGAGTTTCTTCACGAGCTCGCGAACTTTCTGCGACTGGCTCTTGTGCGCGAGCAGCACGGCATCGTCGGTCGCGACGAAAACGGCGTCGCGCAAGCCGACGACGGCGATGGGCGTGCGGTTCGTGGTGCGGGCGTCGTAGATGATGTTGCGCGCGGCGTCGACGTGGATGAAGTCGCCCACGGCGCAGTTGCCCTCGGGGTCGGCCTTGAGGTGGCGGGCGAGGGCGTTCCACGAACCGAAGTCGTCCCAGTCGAAGCTGCCATCGGCGACGACGACATTCTGCGCCTTCTCCATCAGCGCGTAGTCAATGGAGATGCGCTTGATGCCAGGGTATTCCTTCGCGAGCGCCTTGTGGAGCTTGGCAGGCGACTTCGCCGCCTCGAACCATCGCTGGCACGCCGCAAACATCTCGGGCTGGTGCATCATGAGGCCGTTGGTGACGGTGACAAACGACCACACGAACATGCCGGCGTTCCAGCGATACTGGCCGCTGTTCACGTAGTCGAGCGCTCTCGCGTAGTCGGGCTTCTCGACGAACTGCTCGGCCTTGAAGAACGTGGTCTTGTATTTCTTCACGCCCGCGGGCGGCGGCAATTCGATGCCGGTGCGGATGTAGCCGTAGCCCGTCGCCGGCTCGGTGGGCTTGATGCCGATGGTCACGATAGCCTGCCCGCGACCCGCGAGGTCGAAGGCGTCCGCGAGCACCTGCTGGAACTTCTTTTCCCCCGGGATGACGTGATCCGCGGGCAGCACCGCCATCACGGCTGTCGTGGCGCGCGCGCCGACGATGGCCGCGCCGAGCGTGACCGCGGCGCACGTGTCGCGCCCGCATGGTTCGGCGATGACGTTTTCCTTCGGCAGCTTGGGCAACTGCCGCCGCACCTCGGCGGCCTGCGCCTCATTGGTGATCACGAGGATGTTCCTCGCCGGCACGAGCGGCGCGCAGCGGTCCACGGCCTGTTGCAGGAACGAGCGGTCACCGAGCAGCTTGATGAGCTGCTTGGGGGCCTTCTCCCGGCTCACGGGCCAGAAGCGCTCGCCGCGCCCGCCGGCCATGATGATGACGAACCGGTCCTTGCTTGCAGTGTTCGCTTTCATTTGTTCCCGCCAAGGCTTCACCACCGACGCCAACCAATCAAGCCCGGTGACGAAGCCGGGTGAATCCGTGAAATCCGCGATCAGTTCGACTTCACCGCGTCGGCGAGCGATTTCACGAACGCCGCGACCCGCGGCACAAGCTCGGGCGATTTCCCTTGCTCGGCGATCTGGTTCACGACCGCGCTGCCCACGACGATCGCCTCGGCGTGCGACGCGACGAGGCGCGCCTGTTCAGGGTTCGAAATGCCGAAGCCGACCGCGACGGGCAGCGGCGTGTGCCTGCGAATCTTGGCCGTCATGTCGCCGAGGGTGGTGGAGACTTGCGCCTGCATGCCCGTCACGCCCTCGCGCGAGATGCAGTAGATGAAGCCCGTGGCGCGCCGCACGATCTTCTCAATGCGCCCTTCAGGTGTCGTTGGCGCGACGAGCCAGATGGCGCAAAGGCCGGCGGTCTTCATGAGGCGCTCGTAGTCGTCGGCTTCCTCGGGCGGCAGGTCGAGCACAAGCAAGCCATCCACACCCGCGGCCGCGCAGTCCGCGATGAACGCCCCGGCGCCGCGCCGGTGGAGGATGTTGAAGTAGACGTAGAGGACGATGGGAATCTCCGACTCGCGCCGGATGGCGGCAATCGTCGCCAGCAACTTCGGTGGCGTGGTGCCGGACTCGAGCCCGCGCTGTGCGGCGAGCTGGTTCACGAGCCCGTCCGCGAGCGGGTCGCTGAACGGCACGCCCAGTTCGAGCACGTCCACGCCGGCCTTGTCGAAGGCGAGCGCGAGATTGCGCGTGGCTTCGAGATCTGGGTCGCCGGCGCCGATGTAAATGACGAGACCCTTGCGGCCTCCGGTCTTCAGCCGGGCGAAACGCGCTTCGATGCGGTTCATGCGGCGCGGAGTTTCGAGCTTCAGGATTCAGGATTCAAGCGGGTTCCCGGGCCACGCCAGACGCAGTCCTTCGAGCGTCAGCGACGGGTCCACCGCCGTGATCTCGCGCAAGCGAGCCGCGATGAGCTTCGCGCAGCCGCCCGTCGCGACCACCGGCAGGCGCGGGCTCTTGAGCTCGCGCTTGAGTTCGCCGATGAGTTCGCGCACCAGGCCGCGGTAGCCGCGCACCGCGCCGATGAGCATCGCCTGTTCGGTGTTCTTGCCGACCACGGCGCGTTCCTCGCGAATCTGGATTCGCGGCAGCAGGGCGGTCTTCTCATGCAGGTAGTCCGTCATCGCCGCGAGCCCGGGGGCGATGATTCCGCCGACGTAATCGCCGCGGCGGTCCACCACGTCGAACGTGACCGCCGTGCCGAAGTCCACCACGACCACCGGCGCGCCGAAGCGCCGAAGCGCGGCAAGCGCGTTGGCGAGGCGGTCCTGCCCGATGGTGTGCGGTTGCGGATACCTCACGCCAATGCCGCGCACGGTCTCGTGCGTGAGCTGGAACGGCGTGACCCCGAACAATTTCCTCGAGAGCGTTCGGACCGCAGCGTTCGCCCCTGGCACGACGCTGCAGAAACTCACACCTTCGATCCCGCGCTGCCGGACGAAATGCCACACGCGTCCTGATGCCGAGCCGTCGCGCCAGCCCACGGTGGGGATGTCTTCCCTCCGCACGACGCGCCGGGCATCCGCGATGCCGAGGTGCGTGTGCGTGTTGCCGATGTCAAGGAGGAGGATCATTGGTCATGAGAACCCGAGTGTCATCGTTCCACGGTCACGTCGCCGCCGATGATTCTTTCCAGCCGGCCGTGCTGCGTGCGGACCAACAGCGCGCCGTCCGCGTCGAGCGACTCGGCGCGGCCGGTCACCGTGCGGTCACCGATGTGGATGCTCACGTTCCGGCCGAGCGTGGTGCAGCGCTCCTCCCACTCGTCCGCCAGCGTTTCAAACCCGCCCGCGCGGATGCGCGCGTAGTCCGCGTCGAGTTCGCGAAGGACCGCCACCGCGAGGTCCGCGCGCGGCACGGGCTGTCCGGCTTCGATGCGCAACGACGTGGCGAGTTTGCGCAATTCCGGCGGGAAGTCGCTCGCGGTCACGTTCACGTCCACCCCGATGCCAATGATGACGTATCGAATGTGGTCCAGTTCGGCGCTCAACTCGGTCAGGATGCCCGCCGTCTTGCGGCTGCGAAGGAGGATGTCGTTCGGCCACTTGATTTCGGGCGCGAGTCCGGTCTGCGACCGGATGGCGCGGGCGAGCGCGGTCGCGGCCGCCACGGTGAGTTGGGTGGCCGCCTGCGGCCGCAAGTCCGGCCGGAGGAGCACGGAAAACCAAAGGCCCTTCTTCGCGGGAGAAAGCCACTGTCGCCCGAGCCGGCCGCGGCCTTCCGACTGGGATTCCGCGAAAACCACGACGCCTTCCGCCGCGCCGTCGCGCGCGAGCTTCTCGGCCACGTCGTTCGTCGAGCTGGTTTCATGGAACACGCGGACGTCGCGGCCGACAACGTGCGTCTGGCCGAGTCGCGCAACGAGGTCATCCGCGTGGAGCACGTCGGGCGTGCTGACCAGCCGGTAGCCATGATGCGGGCTGGCGGCGATGTCGTAGCCGAGGGCGCGCAATTCCTCGATGTGCGCCCAGATGGCGGCGCGTGTGATGCCGAGGCGCTGCGAGAGGTCCGCGCCCGACACCGCACCCGCGCCCGCGCCGCGCAGGGCGGTGAGGATTTGAGCGTCCACGGTCATGCCGGCGACGAATGAACACGAACCGCCGCGGATTGGAAGAGCGCAGTTGGCGGACCGAACCTGCCGTTGCGAACCCGTCCCGGTGAGTCCATGCTCGCGCCGCATGAGTTCGAACCCCGGCATCGGCCCGCACAGTGCGATGCGCGACGTGCTCGATGTGTTTCCCGGCGCCCGGCGCGCGCTTTTCCGCAGGCACCACATCGGCGGCTGCTCAAGCTGCGGATTTCAGCCGACGGAAACGCTCGCCGAAGTCTGCGCGCGCAACGGCGGCTTGAACGTGGACGAAGTGATCGCCCACATCGCGGCGAGCCACGAGCAGGACCGCCAGCTCGAATTCACGCCGCGCGAAGTCCTCGACCGTCGCGCGCGCGGCGAACCGGTGCGGTTGCTCGACATTCGAACGCGGGAAGAGTGGGACGCCGTGCGCATTGACGGCGCGGAGTTCGTGAACCAGGAACTGGTGCAGTCGCTCATGGGCAAGTCGCCGCGTGACGCGCTGCTGGTCTTCTACGACCACGACGGCACGTCGAGCCTTGATGCCGCCGCCTACTTCGCCGGGCACGGCTTCACGAATGCGAAGCATCTGCGCGGCGGCATTGACGCGTGGGCGCGCGACGTGGATGCGAAGATGCCGCGCTACAAGCTGGAGAACACTTGAGCTCAACCCCCAAGGAACAAAGGCGCGGAGATTGAGTGATAGAATCTCCTCCGTGCCTCCGTGGCTCCGTGGTAAATTTCGTCAGCTATGTCAGATGATTTTCAAAGGCGCGTCGCCGACGCGATGGCCAACCCGCAGCACATGGGCGAACTGCCGAATGCCGACTCGGTCGGCACCGTGGGCAACGCCGAGTGCGGCGACATGCTGCGCGTGTGGGTGAAGTTCAAGGACGAGGGAGGCCGCAAGGTGATTGACCGCGCGAGCTTCCAGTCCTTCGGCTGCGAGACGGCCATCGCCGCCGCGAGCCTCGCGATGGAACTCATCAAGGGGAAGACGCCCGGGGAGGCGCTCGCGATGCGCGGCGAGGAGTTTGCGAAAGACCTCGGTCCGCTGCCGCCGACGAAGGTGCATTGCACGTCGCTCGTCGAGGGCGCGCTGCGCGAGGCGCTCGCGCCCGTGGCGGACGCGAAGCCCGCCGGTGCTGCGGAGAAGCCAACCCCGGCAGCTCAACCGCCGCCGAGCCTGATGGACACCTTCAACAAGCCGGAGCAGAAGAAGGGCGGCGTGAAGGTGGTGTTCCTGCCGCCGGACGAAGCGGCAAAGTGAGCCTGAGTTTGCGCCGGCCGGCTGACATCGTCCTCCCAGTCGGGCAGCTTGAGGTTCACGGAACCGAACGGCAGCAGCAGACCGCGGCCGTGCCGCGCGTATTCGTCGGCGAGGCGGGCGTTGGCTGCGGCGATGTCCTTGTGCAGCAGGCCGTCGAACGTGCCGGCCCACGCCTGGCAAGCCGCGCCGGGGTTTGGCGATTGAAGTTGTGCGCGCCGGTTACTTCGCGCCCTGGTCAATCCACGCGCGGATGAGGCCGACCTCGGCGGCCGTGAGGGGCTTGCCCTTGTCGGCGGGCGGCATGGCGTCGTCTTCGTTGAGACGGGCGACGGCCTTGACCAAGGAGCTGTCGGCGCTCTTCCCGGGAACGATGCACTTGCCGCTTTCGCCGCCCTTGAGGGCCGCGGCAAGGGTGTCGAGGCGGAGCTTGCCCTTCTGCTTCTCGGCGCCGTGGCACTTGAAGCACGCGGACTCGAACAGCGGCTTGATGTCCTTGGCGAAGGTGACGCCGGTCTTGGTCGAGGCGGGCGGGAGCTTCTTGTCGGCCGCCGTCGCGGTGAGCGCGAGCACGGCGCCGGCGGTCAGGACGGATGCGATGGAGATGGTTTTCAGTGACATATGGGTTGTGGGTCTTCGGTTTTCAGTTTGTTGGTTTGCCAGACGTATCGGGCACGGAAAGATTCACTTTACCTGCCTGACCTTGGTCCACTTCCGGGTCTTGCCGGAGTTGAGCACGGCGTCCACGACGTAGTCGGTGGCGAGGCCGTCCTTGAAGTCGGGCTTGCAGCCCTTGCCGCTTTCGAGGCCTTGAATGAACTCGACCATCGCATGCACGAAGCTGTGTTCGTAGCCGAGTTGGAGGCCGGGCACCCACCACTTGCCGCAGTAGGGATGGTCGCCGTCGCTGACGTGGACGCTCTTCCAGCCGCGCTCGGCGCCGGTGTCCTCGTGGTCGTAAATCTGAAGGCGGTGGAGGTCGTGGAGGTCCCACTTGAGGCTCATGTGCTCGCCGTTGATCTCGAAGGTGTAGAGCGCCTTGTGGCCGCGGGCGTAGCGGGTGGACTCGAAGAGGCCGAGCGAGCCGTTGTTGAAGTGGCACATGAAGGAGCAGGCATCGTCGATGCCGACCTTCTCGACTTTGCCGGTGAGGTTGTGCTTGCGCTCCTTGACGAAGGTCTCGGTCATCGCGGTCACGTCCTTGATGCCGCCGTTGAGCCACATGGCAGTGTCGACGCAGTGCGCGAGCAGGTCACCGGTCACGCCGGAGCCTGCGACCTTCACGTCAAGGCGCCAGAGGCCCATGCCGCCCTGCGGGAGGTCGGGGTTGATGGTCCAGTCCTGGAGGAAGTTCGCGCGGTAGTGGAACACACGCCCGAGGCGGCCAGCGTCCACGAGATTCTTGGCAAGGACGACGGCGGGGCAGCGGCGGTAGTTATACCAGACCATGTTGGGCACGCGGGCTTTCTCGATGGCCTTGACCATCGTCTCGGCCTGCCTGCCGTTGAGGGCGAGCGGCTTCTCGCAGAGGATCATCTTGCCGGCCTTGGCGGCGGCGATGGCCTGCTCGGCGTGGAGGTTGTTCGGCGTGGCGATGTCGATGACGTCAATGTCCGCGCGCTCGATGAGCTTGCGCCAGTCGGTCTCGATGGACTTGTAGCCCCACTTGTCGGCGAAAGCCTTTGTGGCTGCGGCGTCGCGGCCGCAGACGGCCTGCGGCACGACCTCGTAGCTGGAGGGGAAGAAGTGGTTGACCTGATGGAAGGCGTTGCTATGGGCGCGGCCCATGAAGCTGTAGCCGATGAGTCCGATGCGGAGGGGTTTTCTAGCCATGATTCGAGGTTCGATGAATGATGTGTTTGAGATTACGCCGCGCTCCACCCGTGCTTCTCGCGCACGGCGAGCATCGAGGCGAGGATGTTGTTCCACGTGTCCTGCTTCATCATCACCTCGTTGGGGAACATGCAGCCGTCCCAGCAGATGTGCATGCAGGCCTTGGTGAGCTTGCGGTCCGCGTCGCGCAGCCAGTAGCCCGCGTGGTGCGGGATGTCGAGCTTGCCGTTCGGGTCGTTGACCTGGCAGTGCTTGCCGGTCTTGTCGTGCGAGCCGGAGCCCTTCACCGTTGCGTCATTCTGCGCGACGTGGAAGTCAATCGTCCACGGACGCAGCGCCTTCGTCAGCTTCGCGAGCGCCTTGTCGAGCACGCGTCTGTCCTTCCAATCGTAACCCGGCGGGAGAATGGCGTCGCTCTCGGCGTTGTAGCCGAGCGTGTAAAGGAGCGTGTGGGCCATGTCCGCCTGGAATCCCACGATCCCCGGCCGGTTGGTCTCCTCGAGCAAGTTCACCATGGCGCGCCACGAGTGCATGCCGCCCCAGCAAATCTCTCCTTCTGCCGCGAGCCGTTCGCCGTGGTCGGCCGCGACGGCCGCGCCGTCGCGGAATGTCTGCGCGATGAGCTTGGTGTTGCCTTTGGGGTCCTTGTCCCAGTCGGCGACGCCCGCGGCGGAATCAATCCGCACGATGCCGTAGGGCCGGATGCCGAGCTCGCGCAGCTTCCTGCCGATGCGGCAGGCCTTCGTGACCGCAGCAACCCAGCCAGCGCGCTTGGTTTCGTCGCCCATGGCGCTGCCGTCGAACCACACCGGCGCGACGACTGAGCCGACCACGAAGCCCTTCGCCGCAATCTTGTCGGCGAGCGCCTTGATGGCGTCGTCGGAACTGTCGATGTCCGTGTGGGGGTTGTAGAGGAAGAGGTCCACGCCGTCGAATTTTGCGCCGTTGACCTCAGCCTTGGCGGTGAGGTCGAGCATCGTGTCCAGGTCGATGAACGGCTCGGCGCCGGGACTGCCCTTGCCGACAAGGCCCGGCCACATGGCGTTGTGGAGTTTGGGAAAGAGATTGGCGGAGGCGCTCATAATGGTGGGTGCTGTGACGTCGGAAATGCGCGGCGAGAGTAGCCACGGCACTTTTGGCGAGGCAACTTCAAATTGCCGCACGCGGCGCGCGGCTACTTCCGCGGCGCATCAGGAGCGGCACCCGGTGCGGCGGGCATCGAGGCGGTCCGCGCGGGAGCCGCGGCGGCGATGGGGTCCTTGAACTTCGCCACGAGGTAACCGCCGACGGCGGCGAACACGATGCCCGCGAAGAACTGCCAGCGCATCGCCTTGAGGCCGCCCTCGGGCGGGTGCAGGACGAGCGCGGTGATGGCGTTCACGATGGGCGCGCCCGCGAAGATGATGGACATGACCTCCGGCGGCTTGCCCTTCGCGCCGAACGCGAGCAACACACCGAGCGCGCCGACGGCACCGACGATGCCCGCGATGAGCGACCACCAGAGCCCCTTCGAGGGGTAGTTCCAGAAGTCGATCGCGCCGCCCTGCGACTTGAGGATCACCAGCGGCGCGAGCACGGCCGTGAGGAAGTAGGCGATGCCGACGAAGAGGAACGCCTTCATGCGGAAGTGCGGATCCTTCATCCCCAGCGCCGGGTCCTGCATGCCGACCGTGCCGATGTGGAGGAACACGCCGTAGACGCCCCACGTCAGGACGGTCAGCAGCGCGAAGAGCAGCCACGTCTGAGTGGCGGTGGGTGAAGGTGCATCAGGCATCGTGCGCGCAGGTTAAGGGCGCGGCGCGGCCGCGCACAAATCTTTTCGAACGAATGACCGCGGGGCCGTGGCGGCGGGCCAGGGGGGCCTGCCCCTACGACCTGGGCGATCGAGAACATGCCCCGAACCGGGAAAGGTTTGACCCCTCCCTCCGCACAGGATAAACCATGCGTGTTCGTCCGGGTGTTCGCATGGGATTGTTTCGATGAGCGTTTCCTTCCTCTTTCTCGCCGCCGCGGCTCCGCCACCGCCGGGCGAACTCACCTACATTTGGACCCACGCCACCATCGAGGCGAAGGTCATCATCGTCATCCTGATTCTCTTCAGCATTTTCGCGTGGTCGGTGATGGCGAGCAAGGCCATCCAGATGCGGCGCGCGACGCGGCTCAACGGCTACTTCGAGCTGGAGTTTCGTCCGCAGAAGAACGTGATTTCGATCCACGACCGCCGTGTGCAGGTGGAGGGTTGCCCGCTCTTCGCCGTCTATCAGTCGGGCTGCGTGGAGCTGGAAACGCGCCTGCGGACATCCGAGGGCCGGCGCAAGTTCATCTCGTTGAAATCCATCGAGCACATCAAACGCACGATCGAGAGCGAGGTCGCGCGGCAGTCGCTCAAGCTCGAGTCCGGGCTCATCCTGCTGGCGATCGCGGTGAGCGGCGGGCCGTTCCTCGGGTTGCTCGGGACGGTGTGGGGCGTGATGCAGACCTTCAGCGCCGTGGGCATGAAGGGCCAGGCGGACCTGCCGACGATGGCGCCCGGCGTCGCCGCGGCGCTCGTGACGACGGTCGCCGGACTCCTCGTCGCCATCCCGTCGATGTTCGGCTACAACTGGCTCGTGCACACCCTGCGCGTGCTCACGGTGGAACTGGACAACTTCGCGCAGGACTTGGTGTCGCGGATGGAGACGGAGTATCTGAAGGAAGATGAATGAGCGCGACGATCGCAACTTCCGAAACCCGGATGCAAGCCCTGCGCCCGCCCGCGGCGCACGTTGACCGCGCCTGAAATCATGCGCCGCTTCAGCCAACGCAATTCACTGGTCACGCTGAGTGAGATCAACATCACTCCGCTGCTCGACCTCGCGTTCGTGCTCCTCATCATCTTCGTGATCACCCGCCCGCTGCTGGAGAACAGCATCCAGCTCAACCTCCCCGAGGGCGGCACCGAGACCGGCAAAGTGGACCCGCGCGACGTGCGGCGCGTCGAAATCTCGACCCGCGGCGACTACCGGCTCGACGGGCGCGGCGTGTCGCTCGCGCAACTGGAGCAGATGCTCGTGGCGGCATTCCATGCAAACGCGAAGAGCGTCGTCTACATCCGCGCCGACGAGCAGGGCGTCAACAAACACACCTACGCCGTGTTCGACATCTGCCAGCGGCGCGGCATCACGCGGTTTGCCTTCGCGACGGAGGCGCCGAGGTAACATGGACCGCACCCAGCACAAGTGCTTCCTCGCCTCCGCGCTTCTGCACGGCGCGCTGCTCGCCGCGGTGGTCGTCGTGTCCGCGTTCTCCAAGGCGCCGCCCGACCTGCCGAAGACCGCGCTCACCTACGTGCCCATCAACGCGAAGGACCTTGCCGGCGCGCCACCTGCCGCGCCGGACCCGACCGACGTCGCGCCCCCGCCCACACCTCCGCCGCCCACCCCGCCTTCCCCACCGCCACCGGCACCCGCGCCGAAGGTGGAAACCAAGTTGCCGACACCGGTGAAAGACGAAGGGGTCCCGGCCAAGAAACCCACGCCTCCGAAGGACAAGGGACTTCTCCCGACGAAGGAGAAAAGCAAACCCAAGGACGAGGCCAAGAAACCCGCGCCGCCCAAGGTCGAGAAAGTGGAGCCCAAGAAAGCCGCGCAGCCGAAGAAGGACGAACCCAAGATCAAGCTCGCCTCCACGGACCATCTCGTCCCTCGGAGCAACCCCATGAAGGAGACTGACTCGAAGTCCAAGGCCACGGAAAGCGACGCGAAGAAGCGCGCCGACCAATATGCCAAGATGCGCACCGAGTGGGAGAAGAACCTGCAGGGCGCGATCGGCGGGTTGAAATCGGGGCTCTCCTCGCCCATCACCATCGACACGCCGGGCGCGGGTGCTTCGGCCTTCTTGAGCTACGGCGCGGAGATCGTCAGCCGCTACGAGCGCAACTGGCTCGTGCCCGCCGACGCCATCGAGGACAACTCCGTGGTGCAAATCGTCGTGACCATCGCGCGGGACGGCCACGTGATCGACGCGCGCGTCGTCCGCCCGTGCGGCCGCGCGGTGGTGGACAAATCGGTGCGCGAGACGCTCCAGCGCGTGCGCGTGTTCCCGCCGTTCCCCGCGGGCTCGACCGACGAGCAGCGCACCTTCAACGTGGACTTCAACCTCAAGGCCAAACGCTCCGCCGGATGAAAACCCCCGCTCCCATCGCCGCCGCGCTCGTGTTGCTCTTCACCGTCTCCGGCCGTTGCGGCACACAGGAGCCGGACCGGTTGATCGTCACCGGCGCCGCGCAGAACAAGCTGATTCCCATCTCGCTCGGCGGGTTCAACGGCGTGGCTTACGACGTGTTGAAGTTCGACCTCGAGGTTGCGGGTTGCAAGGTCGTGAGCTCGAACAACGCCGCGTATCACGTCTTCGGCAGCAACGACACCACGCTCAAGGGTTACTTGACGGTGGCGGGCGGAACGAACGCAGCGGCGGCCGGAGCCGCGCCCTTGCTTGCGATGCATGTCACCGGCGCCCCGATGCGGGCGCTTGCGCATGCGTTCTCCGATGGCGTCGTGGCCAAGTTCGGCCGGCGCGGTGTCGCGCAGACGCGCATCGCGTTCAAGGCCACCTTTCGCGGCTACTCCGAGGCCTTCATCAGCGACTACGACGGCGCGAACGCGGTGCAAGTCACGCGCTACGGGAAGATCCTCGCCGTGCCGGCTTGGAGCCCTGACCACTCCACGCTTTATTACATGTCCCACCTCAAACACGATTTCCCCTTCCTTTACGGGCATCGGCTTGCCACCGGGAATCGCTTCACCATCGCGGAGTATCCCGGCTCCTGCATGTCTCCCGCCGTGGCGCGCGACGGCCGCGTCGCGATGGTCCTGAGCAAGGGAGGCAGCCCGGAAGTTTACGTCGCCGACGCCACAGGCCGGAGCCCGCGGCAGATTACGTTCACCCGCGAAGGCGCGTCGGCGCCCTGCTGGTCGCCCGATGGCCAGTGGATTTGCTACGCCTCGCGCGAGGCCGGGCCGGCGCGCCTTTACAAAGTTCCTGCCAGCGGCGGCCCGGCCCAGCCCATCGCCACGATCGACGCGCCGAATTCCACCGAGCCCGACTGGTCTCCCGACGGCAAGACCATCGTGTTCACTTCGCAGAACCGCGGATTCAAGATCTTCACCGTGCCCGCGACGGGAGGTCAGGCCGAGTATCTTTGCGAAGGCGAAGATCCGAGCTGGGCGCCCAATTCCCGCACTGTGATGTTCGTGAAGCGCCGCGACTCAGATCAATCCTACTCGCTTGCCCTCATCGACGTGCCGACGAAACAGGTGAAGGACATCCCCGTGAATCTCGGGAATGCCTCGCAACCCGCTTGGGCACGCTGATTCCGACCTGCTCAACTCATGAAAACTGGATCGCTCCGCTTCGTTCTGCTCGCCGGTCTTGCCGCGACTTCGGTTGCCGGACTGACGGGCTGCGCGTCCTCGCGTCCCAGGCAACCCGGCGGTCCCATCACCATCCTCCGCGGTGGTGGACGTGGCACGGGTCGATGCCCGTTCCAGGCACTGCACCGCGTCGGGGCGCGCGTTGCCGCCCGCCGCGCCCGCGCCCGCAACGCTGCCGGTCGTGACCGCGCCGGCGCCCACGGGCGGCTTGCAGCGGCTTGTCGAATCGCGTCCCGGCGGTGACCGGGCCACGGCGAGGAATCGTGGTGGCAGAATCGCCGCGGGCAGTTCGTGTTGCTGCGGCCGGGGAATTGAACGGGGCAGACTATGGCTGGGAACGCCGCCGAGCCGACACCGCCGGCTCAGATCACCGTGCCGCTCGGGATGACGCCGTCCTTCGGGATGATGACAATGCCGTCGCGGATGAAGTAGCGGGGCATGTCCACGTTCTCGGGCTTGCCTTCGGGGGTGATGATGACGTTGTCGCCGATGCGCGCGTTCTTGTCGATGATGGCGTTCTCGATGCGGCAGTTCTGGCCGATGCCGATGCGGGGCTGGCCGCGCGCCTCGTGCTCGGCGATGCTCGCCGCGCTCTCGTAGTAGTCGTTGCCGAGGAGGAAGACCCGGTGCAGCCGGCTGCCGGGGCCCACAAGGCTGCGGATTCCAACCACGCAGTGCGACATCTGCGCGCGCGTCAGGATGCAGCCGTCGCTGATGAGCGCGTGGTCGATGGCGGCGCCGTTGATCTTCGAGCCCGGGAGGAAACGCGGCCTCGTGTAAACCGGCGCGGACATGTCGAAGAAGTTGAAGCGCGGCAGCTCCGCGACAAGGTCGAGGTTCGCCTCGAAGAACGCGCGGATGGTGCCGATGTCCTCCCAGTAGCCCTGGAAGACGTGGCTGAACACGCGGTGCGTCTCGATGGCGCCGGGGATGATGTGCTTGCCAAAGTCGGTGTGGTTGTTGTCCAGCAGGCTCGCGAGCACGTCGCGGTTGAAGAGGTAAATGCCCATCGAGGCGAGGAACAGCTCGTCGTTGCCCTGGATGCCGAGGCCGGCGTAGCTCGTGGGGTCGAGCCTGAGCGTGTCCTGCACGGCGGGGTCCTTCGGCTTTTCCACGAAGCGCACGATGCGCCGCTCCTTGTTGATCTGCATGATGCCGAGCGCCTGCGCGGATTCGCGGAGCACCGGGATGGTCGCGATGCTCAAGTCCGCCGCCACCTCGACGTGCTGGTGCATGATCTTGCGAAAGTCCATCCGGTAAAGCTGGTCGCCGCTCAGGATCAGCACGTAGTCCCAATCGTGGTTGAACAGGTGGATGAGATTCTTGCGCACCGCGTCGGCCGTTCCCTGATACCAGGTGGTGTCGGTGGAGGTCTGCTCCGCGGCGAGGATTTCCACGAAGCCGCCGGAGAAGTGGTCGAACTTGTAGCTCTGCGAGATGTGCCGGTGCAGCGACGCGGAGTTGAACTGCGTGAGCAGGTAAACGCGCTTGATGCCCGAGTTGATGCAGTTGGAAATCGGGATGTCCACAAGGCGATACTTGCCGCCGAGCGGCACGGCGGGCTTGGACCGGCTCTTGGTGAGCGGGAACAAACGCGTGCCCTGTCCGCCGCCCATGACCACGGCGAGGATGTTTGCGGGATTGGGAGTTTGTCTGCGGACGAGGGTGGTCATGATCGACTGTGGGCCTGCGAACCGACGCGCGATTCTTAACCTCACGGGCGCTGGCAGCGCAAGCAGCTTCAGGCCGGCGCGTTTCGATCCCTCGGGTTCTGCAACCTCATCCTATGTGCGCCATCATCGGCTACATCGGCAAACGGCAGGTGGCGCCCATCATCGTCAAGGGGGTGCGCCGCCTCGAATACCGCGGTTACGACAGCGCCGGCATGGCGCGGCTGCGACGTGGACAAGCCGCGCAACCCCGCCAAGAGCGTCACCGTCGAGACACCTCCGCGCCCCCGACCGGCTTCCAGTGCGCGATCACGTTGGCCGCGAAGATCAGCCCGCCGCCGGCGAGCAGGTGCGCCGTGAGGGTCTCGTTCGGATACGGAATCCCCGCCCATGCGCCAAGCCATGCCGGCGCGACGCGCGCGAGCGCGCTCGCGAACACCGGCTCGCAACTGTAGATCAATCCCGCCAGCGTCGCCCCGACATGGCGCTGCCAGTGGTTCATCAGCACGCCGGCGCCGAGCGTGCACACCGCCACCAGGATCACAAGCATCCCGAGCAGCGGCGCGGTGCGATACGCGGCGAGCCAGTCGTCGCCACGCTGTGTTGTGACGAGCGCGACGGGCAGCCCCACGAGCGCCATCACCGCGAACTGCACCGTGGTCGAGTGGTTGATGCGGCACGCGGCGAACCTCGCGCGTTCAAGCCACAGGATTTGCGCCGTGAAGAACAGCGAGGCGATGAGCGTTTCGAGTTCGCCGCGTCCGAGGCGGAAGCTCCGGAAGTCCACGCGCGCCAGCACCGCCACCCCCGCGGTGACGAGCGCGCACCCGAGGATGACGTTCCACACGGGCATGCGCCGGTCCCTCCACGCGACCCACAGCGGGATGAGGAAGCAGTAGCACTGCGAGAGAAACGCCGACGTGCTGGCGTCCGTGTGCGCGAGCCCGTCCATCTGAAGCAGCAGCCCGATGCCGGCGAAGAAGCCGAGCCCGAGTCCATGCTGCCATTCAAGGCGCGTCATCGTGCGGAGGGTCGGCGCCGTCCACACCGCCAGCACCATCGCCGCGAGGCCGAACCGGTAGACCGTGCAGAGCCCGGCGAAGAAAAACGTGCTCCGACCGGGCAGCAGTCCCTCCTGCGCAAGCGAGACGGCGCGCATCGTCGGGAAGCTGACCGCCCACAGCACCGTGACGAACACGAGCACCTGCCTGGCCCGGCGTTGAAGCGGATCGTGCGGCATGACGCGGGCGTGTTTAGCCGAACGCGCCGGCGGGACGAAGCGGAATCACAAGGCCGCGCCGGTCCTCACATCCGCAGAAAGATCTTGTTCCGCTCCAGCGCGCGCACGAAGAGCCAGCAGAGGAACAGGAACAACGCAACCGCGCCGAGCACATACCACAGGGGTGCGTCGCGCGGGGCGAAGGGCTTGAGCGCGCCGGACACGAGGTCGTGCAAAATGTAGCCCGCGAGCGCGTTGGTGCCGAACGTGGTGAACACCGCGAGGCGCCAGCCGCGCACATCGCAAGCCCACACAAATGCGGCGAACACCGTGAGTGAGAAACCCGCGCCAAACACGAGATACGACACGCTTCCCGCGCGCTGGCTCATCGTCCAGATGTTGACCGGGCGCGTCGGCGGCACGAACGGCGGTTCGACGCACAAGCCGGTCACGGTCTCGCCGGCGGCGAGTTTCGGGCCGAGGTTCACCCCGGCCGGCGGCGCATGCAAATTCAGGCAGGAGATCGCGTAGCCGAGCAGCATCAAGCCCGCGCCCCAGCGCAACAGCCGCGCGATGGGCTTCGGGCCGGCCGGCGCCTTCATGGCATCGCACGCGAGCGTGCCGGCGATCAGCGGCACCGTCCACGTGAGAAACCCCAGCGGACCGCCGTCGATCACCGGGCGGCGCATGGCGAACTCGTAGTAGAACGATTCCGACAAGACATGAAACAGCACCGCCGAACCGGCCGCGAACGCGATGCGCGCGCCCGCGCCCTTCGCGATCACCGGCAGCACCCAGAGGCTTGTGGCGCCGATGTGCACGAGCGCCTGGAACAGCGTCCGTTGAAACGCGCTCTTCAAGAACCCGCCGACGCCGAGCGCCTGCAAGTCCGCCCAGGACTTCGCCACAACGTCGAGGTGGTAGATCACGAAGCCGAGAAGAATGAGGCCGAGGTTGCGCTTGATCGCGCGAAGATACGCGCCGCGCGAGTCGCCGGTGCCGAGGCGTTTGAGAAACGTCAGCCGATACGCGAAGCCCACGGCAAACAGAAACTGCGGCATGATGGTGTCCGCGTAGCTGCAGTAAGTGTTGTGGTGCTTGAGGATCGCGGGGACGGCGTGGAACGGGCCGATAAAGTTGACGAGGAACATCCCCGCCACGGTGTAGCCGCGAAACTGGTCCAGCGACGGGATGCGTTCTGTGGCGCTCTCGGAGGGCATGAGTCGTCCGGTGGTCGTCGGCGGGTCAGGATTCAAAATCGAGCGCAAGGTCCACGGCGCGCGCCGAGTGCGTGAGCGCGCCCACGGAGATGAAATCCACGCCGGTCTGTGCGATGGCGCGAACGGTCCGGAGGTTTGCGCCGCCGCTGGCTTCCGTGCGCGCGCGCCCGGCGACAAACCGCACCGCGGCCCGGAGCTGCGCGAGCGTCATGTTGTCGAGAAGGATAATGTGGGGGTTCGCTGCGACTGCCTGCCGGACTTGGGCGAGCGTGTCCGCCTCGACCTCGATCACCATGCCGGGCCATTTCGCGCGCGCGCGCGCAACCGCCGCGGCGATGGCGTTGGGCTTCGCGTCCCTCAGCGCGGCGAGGTGATTGTCCTTGATGAGCACGCGATCGTGCAGGCCGAGGCGGTGGTTGCGCCCGCCGCCACACTTCACGGCGTGCTTTTCGAGCCGGCGAAGCCCGGGCGTCGTCTTGCGCGTGTCGAGAATGGCCGCGCCCGTTCCGCGGACGGCTTCGACGAATTGCGCGGTGAGCGTGGCGATGCCGCTGAGCCGCTGGACGAAATTCAACGCGACGCGCTCGGCGGTGAGGATCGCCCGCGTTCGTCCGCGCACGGTCAACAACCGCGCGCCTGCGTTCGCGCGCTCGCCGTCGGAGACATGGCGCTTCAACTCAACGGCCGGCGAGAGCGCGCGAAAGCACTCCACGGCGCAATCCAGTCCCGCGACGACCAGCGGTTCGCGGGCGACCATGTGAGCAATCGCGGTGGCGCGGGCGGGAACGGTCGCGAGCGTCGTCGCGTCGCCGGGGCCGATGTCCTCCGCGAGCGCGGCGCGCACGAGCGCGCGCACCTCATGGGCCGGGATCGACTTCACGGGTCGAGGATGAAATCCCGCGCCGCAAAGCGCAACGCGCCTTTTGGCGCGGGACAGTTTTCAGGCCGGCCCGCGGCGGCCTTGACGAGCGCGCAGAAACCCGTCGCGCCCGCGGCCGGCCTGTGAAAGAGTCCGGCCGATGAAGCCAATGCCCCACGTCGCCACGCTCTCGCTTCGCCTCGTCTTCGCGACGGCCTTGCTCTGCTCGCTGCTCGCCGCAAGCCGCGCGGCCGCGCCGGCGCCGGCGCGGTTTGAGAAGGACATCCTCGCCTTTGAGGCCGCGGACAAGACAAACCCGCCGCCGAAGGACGCCGTGCTGTTCGTGGGCGCGTCAAACACGCGCCTGTGGACCTCGATGGCGCTGGACTTCCGCGGCTGGAAAGTCATCAACCGCGGCTTCGGCGGCTCGCAGCTTGCCGATGCGCTTCACTTCGCGGACCGCATCGTGATTCCCGCGGCGCCCAAGACGATTTACGTGCAGTCGGGCGGGAACGACATCCACGCCGGCCGCACGCCGGAACAGGTGCTCGCGGATTTCAAGGCGTTCGTCGCGAAGGTCCGCGCCGCGCTGCCCGAGACGAAGATCCATTTCATCGCGCTGCCGCCGAGTCCGTTGCGATGGTCGCAGCGCGAGAAACAGCGCGAGGCCAACCGGCTCGTCGAGGAATTCGTGCGCGAGGACGGCGCGCTGAACTTCGTGGACATCTTCCCGCACATGCTCGGCGACGATGGCCGGCCGCGGCCGGAACTTTACGTGGGCGACAACCTCCACCTGAGCGCGAAGGGCTACGCGCTTTGGACGTCGCTGATCCGCTGGGACACGGCGCTCAAGAACTTCGCGAAGGAGGCGCGCACCAACCCGCCCCCCGCAGACCCCGTGCTGTTCATCGGCAGCTCAAGCGTCGTCCGGTGGAAGTCGCTGCGGCAGGATTTCCCCGGGCTGCCCGTGGTGAACCGCGGCTTCGGCGGCTCGCTGCTCGCGGACTCGGCGACCCTCGCGCACCACCTCGTGCTGCCCCTGCGGCCCGGCCGCATCGTGGTCTACGCGGGCGGCAACGACATCAACGCGGGCCGCACGCCCGAGCACGTGCTGTCTGCGTTCCAGTCGTTCGTGGAGAAAGTCCACGCAAAGCAGCCGGAGACGCGGATCACGTTCATTTCGATCACGCCCGCGCCGTCCCGGTGGAAGCAGGTCGAGCAAATCAAACAGGCGAACAAACTCGTGGAGGATTTCTGCCGCAACAACGCGAAGCTGCAGTTCGTGGACGCGTTTGCGAGTTTCCTCGGCGGAGACGGCGAGCCGCGCGCGGAATTGTTCGTCGAGGACCGGCTGCATTTGTCCCCGGCCGGCTACGCTCTCTGGCAGCCGCTGGTGGCGAAGGCGCTCGACAAGTAGCCCCGTCAGACTTCCACACACGCCGCGCGCCGGAGTCCAAGGCGGAGCGGCAGCACGCCGAGCAGCACCGAGAGTGCTCCGAACCCGCCCCACCCGAGCAGCATCTGGTCCGGAGGCATCCGCCCCGACGGCAGCCACGGCGAGTTGAACGCAAGCAGCAGCACGGCGGCGACGATGTAGAGGAAGCTCAGCACGAGGCAGAACGTCCCGCCGAATCCGCTCACGATTTTGCTGGGGTTGTCTTCCTTGAAATTCGGATACAGCGCGCCCAACCCGATGGCGAGGCCGTTGAGCGTGACGGTCATGATCGTGATCGCGGCGCCGAAATAGAGCGTGCGCTCCCACGGCATCATGAGCATGGAGCACGAGAGCCAGATGAGCCCGAGCGTGATGGCAAGCGATGCGAACGTGGCCAGGAGAAACTTCGCCTGCACGATGCGGACCATGCCGAGCGGCGCCATGCCGACGATCCAGAGGCGCTTGCCCTCGAGCGAGAACTGCGGGAACACGAACCGCGTGGTGAGTGTGGCGAGGTTGAGCGAGCACGCGCCGAGGTTGAGGTAGGCGACAACGTGAATCCAGAAGCTGCTCCCGATCTGCGAGGTGAAGTGGCGGAGGTTGATCACGTAAACCGTGAGGAGGCCGAACAGCATCAGCGATTGGCCCCACTGCGTCGTGTCGCGCCAGAACATGCGGACGTCCTTGACGAGGATCGCCCGCACATCAGCGCGCACCCAGAAGAGCAGCGAGAACAACGCCTCGACCGCGCCGCGCCGGTAGTGAAACACGCGCCGCCGCTCGGACCAGTTGCGGAACCATTCCCAGTGCCCGAACAGGCTCGCCCGGCTGTGCACCGCGCTCGCCGCGTCGTAGAAGAGGTTGCCCATGCGCGTGAACGCCAGCAGGCCGAAGAACATCACGTGGCTCACGAGCACGAGCACGAAGAAGCCCGCGGCGGCGCGCGCGCCCTCGGCCCAGTGTTGCACGCTCGACGAGAGCCAGTAGCTCGGCAGCAGCGGGAACTGCGCGAACTTGGTCCGCATCAGCAGCCGGTCCAGCACCGCGAGCACGCGGGTCTCGAGCGATTCCTCGTCCACGGGCTCGGGCTTGAGCCAGAATTTCGCGGCAAGAATCACGCCGAGCGCGATGCCCACGGCGGCGAGCTGGAACGTGCGCCGGTCCATGAAGCGCGCGAGGTTCACCGCGCACCACGAGCCGCCGACGGCGGGCAGCACGATGAAGACCGCGACGAGCACCGTCGTCACGACGTAGAAGTGCCACGGGACCTTGTGCACGAGCCCGTAGGCCGCGAGGAGCGGCGCAATCAGAAACACGAACGCCCACGACGCGAGCAGCGAGGACTCGATGAACTTCCAGCGGAAGACCGTCTGCGGGCTCACGGGCATCGTGAGCAGGAACGCGGTCTCGCGGTTGCGGAACAGGTTGGTGTAGCTGATGACAAGGTTGCTGAACAGCAGGAGCACGAACAGAAACGCGAAGAGCAGGAACAGCAGGCGCTCGATGAGCAGGTCACCGAGGCCGGGAAAGATGCCGATGAACTTGAGTCCCTTGTAGAAGAGGAGGAACGCGAGGTAGATGTAGCCCGTGATGAAGACGGCGATGAGCCCGGTGAGCAGCGGCGACTGCCCGCGCACCGCGAGCAGGCGGCGCCACATCTGAAGCAAGTTGACCCGCAGCAGCACCGCGAGCGGGCCGCGGTGCGATGCGGCTGCCGGGCGGCCGCTCATTGGACCGCCGCCTTTTCCTCGTTGTGATTCGCCTCCTGCGCGGTGAGCGCGAGAAAGGAGTTTTCGAGCGCGCCGTCGGAGCCGCTCTGCCGGCGCAACTCTTCCTTCGTCCCGACCGCGACAAACCGGCCCTGATGAATGATGCCGATGCGGTCAGCCATTTCCTCGGCGACGCTCAGTTGATGCGTCGAGAAAAACACGGTCATCCCGGCGCCGGACCGTTCCTTCAAGATGTCCTTCACCACGCGCGAGTGGTGCGGGTCGAGGCCGACCATGGGCTCGTCGATCACGAAAACCTCAGGCGCATGCAACAGCGCGCTGGCGATGGCGACGCGCTGCTTGGTGCCATGCGAGAGGCCCTCGATGGGCTTGCGCAGATAGTCCTCGAGGTTGAAGCGCGCGATCAGTTCCTTCGCGTCGCGCATCACGCGCTCCTCCTCCATTCGGAAAAGCTGGCCGGTGAAGCGCATGAACTCCCATGGCGTGAGTTTGTCGTAGAGGAACGGAAAGTCCGGCACGTAGGCGAGCCGCTGGCGGACTTCGAGCGGTTGCGTCTGCACGTCGAACCCCGCCACGCGCGCCGCGCCGCCCGTGGGCTTGATGAGGCCCGTGAGCATTTTGATGGTCGTCGTCTTGCCGGCGGCGTTCGGGCCGAGCACGGCGAAGAACTCGCCGCGCGGGATCGTCAGCGAGACGTTGTTCACGGCGACGAGGTCGCCGAATGTCTTGGTGAGGTTGACGAGCTCGATCATGCGGGGGCGGTTCAACCTCGCGGCTGCTTCACAGCACGAGGCGCTTGTTGACCATGACCACGTCGTCCGGCAGCTCGATCTTGAGAATCTCCCCGACGCGGCTCACGTGGACGATGATCTGGTGTTTGTCGAACAGCCTCGCGCGCAGGCGGAAGACGCGCAGCCGCGAGTGGCCGATCTTCATCCAGTCGTTGCGGGCCTCCCACGGCAGGTTCGCGCCGACCTGCCGGATGTGCTGCAAGCCAAGGCTGCCCAGCAGGCTGCTCGTGAGCATGGCGACCGGAAGCGAGCTGCCGCCACTCAGTTCGCCGACGACGGGCGAGGGATCCTTGAGCTGGTCGAAGTTCCACGCGCGCGTGAAGCTGCCCTCGCCCGAGTTGACCGAGATCGAAAGCGAGTTCGAGAGCGCCGAGGCGCGCAGGTCGAGGCTGTTCGGGCGTTGCATGATGCTGATCGAGAAGTCGCGCCACGTGTGGTTCGTTGTGAACGTCGTGCTTGCGTTGAAGCGAAGCGCCCGCTGGCCGCGGCCGATATCGAGAAAGCCGTCCGTGATGTCAATCGAGTAACCGGTGAGTTGCTTCACCATGCCCTCCAGGTCCGGTTCCTCGGTTGCCGTGCGACCTGTCGCGATGTTTTCCTGGATGTTGGCGCCCCAGCGGAACGAGCCGAGCCGCTTCTTTTTGTGGAAGATCTCGAGATCCGAATCGTCCGGCGCTCGCAGCATTTTCTGCCACACCATCGCCAGGGGAACGGGGGACCCGCCCTCGCCCTCGGCGCGGAATTCCGAGCGCCACAGCAGCACGTTCATCGTCACCCAAAACACCGTGACGCCGGTCAAAACGAGTCGCTGGGGCATGGGCTTGTCCGCGGCAGGCGCCGCGCAAGGCGTCAAGGCGCCGGGATGATGAGCGTCTGCCCGATCTTGAGCCGTTTCGGGTCGATGCCAGGATTGGCTGCGAGCAACGTGTCGAGCTTCAGCTTGTATTGCTTCGCGATCGTCGCCGGGTATTCACCCTGCCGGATCGTGTGCGTCCGCGCAGAAGAGGTGTGGGTAGCACCCTTTGTCTCGTGCGGTTCCGCGGCGGGCGCGGCGGCCTTCGGTGGGGGCGACGCGGCGGCCACGGTGTCCGCGCGGGTCGGCGAGACCGGCGTGGGCCCGGTCTTGGACGCCGGCGGCGGCGTGGGCTGTCCGGATTGCTCGAGACGCGATCGAAGCTGCGCATTCTCGGCCGCGAGCCGTTCGATCTCGGCCTTGTAGCGGTCGAAGTGCTGCTGCTGCGCGGGTGTCGCGTGGACGAGATTCTCGGAGCGGGCGAGTTCCACTTTGCCGTCGCGGATGTGCTGCTTGACGATGTCCGCGTGCGGGGAGTTGGGCCGGAGCCGCAGGAACCGCTCGAAGTGGTAAATCGCGGCCGCGGCGTCGCCGCCCTTTTTCTCGTCGCGATACAGAATGCCCAGCTCGAAGTGCGCGGAGGCCGAGCGCGGGTTCGTCTCGAGTGCGCGTTCAAACGACTCAATGGCGCCTTTGGGATCGAGCTGGCGCGCCAGTTCCTGACCGCGCAGGAAGTGCGGGTCCTTGATCTCATTCGCGCCCGCCTCCCGGGTTGGCGAACACGCCGCGCCTGCCATGACAGCCGCTGCCATCATCAGGTGACCCGCCGCCTTCCAAAATCTCATGACGCGAAGTTAGTCGAACGATTCGCGGCGTGCAATCCCTCGTTGACACCTTGCGAAAAAATCCGGCGCCTGACTCATCACATCCGGCAAACGGAGTTGCATCCGCTCGACGCCTATCCCGTGCTGCCCGGGCACGCCGCGACGAACCCGGCGCCGGACAAGGAGAATCTGTTTCGTTTCAAGTGGAGCGGCCTTTTCCATCTCACGCCGAACAAGGAAGCCTGCCGGGCGCGGCGGCGGATTCCCGGCGGGCAGTTCACGACAAAGCAGATGCTGCGGCTGGCGGAACTCGCGGACAGTTACGGTTCCGGCGCGGTGCGGCTCACGGTCTGGCAGAACCTGATCATCCCGACCGTGCCGGACGGCTTCGTCGAGCCATTGAAAGAGGCGCTGGCGAAGATGGGCCTCGGCTGGCAGCCGTCGAACCTGCGCAGCGGCTTCGTGGCCTGCACGGGCAACAGTTGTTGCAAGTCCGCCGGCTCGGACACGAAGGGCCACGCGCTGGAGCTGATGGATTCCCTCGACAAGAAGTTCCCGCTCGACCAGCCCATCACCGTCCGCCGGACCGGCTGCCCGAACTCCTGCGCGCAGCATTACATGGGCGACACCGGCCTGCCGGGTGCGACGGTGAAGGTGGCGGGCGAGTCCGTGGAGGGCTACCACGTCTTCGTCGTCGGTTTCGGGAAGAATCAGGCCGTGGGCCGGCAAGTGTTCACGGGCGTGTCGTTCGAGAGCCTCAAGCCGACGCTCGAACCGATGCTCGCGGGCTACCTGCGTCACCGCGCTCCGGGCGAGGCCTTCCAGTCCTTCGCGAACCGCCACGGCCGGAATGCGCTCCAGCGGGTGTTCAGCAATGAAGAGTAGGCGCCGCCGCTACGGCGAGCGCAGCCGGTAGAACCGCTGCGGCTGCGTCGCGTCGTCATTGAACCGGCGCGTGATCACGGAACCGTTCGTCACCTGCGTCACGCCAGCGGAGACGTCCACCCACACGACATTCGAGGAGGCCAGCGCGGCCGCGGCTTCGAGCGCGAAATTCACGACCGAAAACGGCCACGACACCTGTGCCTGCTGCGCGCTGAACAACTGAATCGAGAGCGTCCGCTGCGCCACGGTGATGACCGGGATGAGCACGGTGTTGAAGTTGTTGAACGTGTTCGGGTCGGACTCCGCGAGCGTGAGGTTCATCTGGTTGTTCACGAAGCCGTCGGTGGCGGGCAGCACCAGCAGCGTGATCGTGGCGGCCGAGCCGTTTGTGATCACGCCGAGGTTCGCGGTGAACACGCTGTTCGCGAACGAGTGCGAGCCTTGCGACGTGAACGCGGACACGAAGCCGACGCCCGCCGGCAGCGTGTCGGTGAACACCACGCCCGTGGCGATGGACGGACCCGCGTTGCTCACGGTGATGTTGAACTGGATGTTCTGCCCGAGCTGCACGATGGACAGCGCATTGGTGTAGGAGAGCACGAGGTCGGCCGTGGTCGTGACGGTGAAGGTCGTCGCGTTCGCGCTCGAGCCCGACGGCGTGACGACGGTAATCGGTCCGGACGACGAACCCGCGGGCACCGTGGCCGTGATGTTCGTCGCGGAATGCACGGTGAACGACGCATTCACTCCGTTGAACCGCACCGCGGTCGCGCCCGTGAACGTGCGGCCGAGAATGCTCACGCTCGTGGTCGCGGGCCCGAGCGTGGGTGTGAAGCTGTCCACGCGCGGGGTCACCGCCACGGTTCCCGGCGTCAGGAAAACACCCGCGGGCGTGACGAGCCGGAGCTGGCCCGTCGTGGCATTCGTCGGCACCGTGAGCGTGATCTGCGAATTCGAGTTCACCGTGAAGGGCGCGGCGGCGCCATTGATCTCGACCGCGGTCGCGCCGGTGAAGTTCGCGCCCGTGAGCACGATCGTGCCGCCGACATTCGTGCCGAATGGCGCGACGGCCGCGAGTTGCGGCGGGACAAAGAACGTCGCCGGGTTCGTGTGCGAGCCGAGCGGCGTCGTCACGCTGATCGGTCCCGTCAGCGCGCCGGGCGGGACGTCTGCGCTGATCTGCGACGCGGCGGATGAGAAGAAGTTCGTCGAGGCCACGCCGCCGAATCGCACCGCCGTGGCGCCGGTGAAGTTCGCGCCCGTGAGCAGCACCGTCGAGCCGCGCGGACCGTTGGTGGTGGAGTAGCCCGTGATGAAGGGCCCGGTGCCGGTGACGGTGAAGTTCGCCGGGTTCGTGTGTGTCCCCGCGGAAGTGGTGATCGAGATTGGGCCGGTGGTCGCGCCCACGGGCACGGTGGCCTGGATCTGCGTCGCAGCCGTCGCGCTGAACGATGCGGCGACGCCGTTGAACCGCACGGCGCTCGTGCCGGTGAAGTTGATGCCGTTGATCGTCACGATCGTGTCTGGCGCGCCGATGGCAGGCGTGAAGTCTGTTGCGAACGGCGCGGTGCCGGTGATGAAGTTCGTCGCGGTAGCACCCGTGCCGCCCGCGGTGGTGACGGTGATGGGGCCTGTCGTGGCCGTCGCAGGCACGACGGCTTGGACGCGATTCGCGGTGACGGAAGTGATCGCGCTCGCGGCGACGCCGTTGAATCTCACGGAGGTCGTGCCGAGAAAATTGAAGCCATCGAGGGTCACGGTCGCGCCGGGTGAGCCGACGGGCGTGCCGGTCGCGGAGTTGAAGACGTTGGTGATGAGCGGCTGTGTGCCAGTGAGGAACACGGTTGCGTTCGTGGTCGAGCCGCTTGAGGTCGTGACGCTGACGGGGCCATTGGTCGCGCCCGCGGGCACGATGGCGCGGAGTTGCGTCGGCGCGGTGACGGTGACGGAGCCGGATGCGACGCCGTTGAACCGGATGGCCGTGGCGCCGGCGATGAAGTTCGCGCCGTTCATCAGCACCTCGGTGCCCGCGGGGCCGATGAGGGGCGTGATGTCCGTGATGAGCGGCTCGGCGCTCACGACGAAGTGGGCCGCATGGGTCGCGCTGCCGGCGGCGTTGACGATGACGATGGGCCCGGTGGTCGCACCCGCGGGAACTTGCACGGAGATTTGCGTCGGCGCGGTGACGGCGCCGCTTGTGGCCGCGACGCCGTTGAATGTGACCGCAGTCGCGCCGTTCACGAAGTTCGCGCCGTCGATCACGATGGTCGCGCCCACGACGCCGCGCAACGGCGTGATGTTGGTGATGGCCGGCGGCGGGAGGAAGTCGGCGGCGCCCGGCAATCCGCCGGAGCTTGAGATCACGGTGATTTTGCCGAGCGTGGCCCCGTTGGGGACGGTCGCGACGATTTGGTTCGCGTTGGCAACGAGGAAGTCCGCGAGCCCGGTGCCGAACTGCACGCGCGTGGCGTTGCCGAAGTTGGCGCCGGTGATGGCGACCTGCGTGCCGGGCGCGCCGAGCGCGGGCGTGAAGCTTGAAACCGACGGAGTCTGGCCCATCGCGACACCGCCCGCGCAGGCGAGCAGGACGGAGAGCCAGTGGAAGCTGAGGTTCGGCCGGCGGGCCATTCTCACGGCAGCACTGAAACAGACATTCCCGCGCGCGCCAATACGGGAAAACCCCACTTTTGACCGGCTTGGGGATGGGGAGGCGTGGTGCGTGAAGCGCCGACGTCGCGATCAGGCATCTTCACGCACCCCGCGCCACGAACGCACTCACTTCCCCGGCTCAAGCTGCTTCACCACAAACTCCCTGATCACCGCGAGTTCCGTCTCGCCCATGATCGTGTGCGCCTTCGGGAACTGATGCCATTCGATGTGCAAGCCCTCGGCCTTCAACTCGTTCACCTGCTCGCGGACGAGCGCGAACGGGATGAGCGGGTCCGAAAGCCCGTGCGTGATGAGCAGCCGCTGGTCGCGCGCGACCGCGGACATTTCCGCCAGCAGCGCCGCGGGTTCGTGCACGTAGCCGCTGATGCCAACGAGCCCGGCGAAGCGGTGCGGATAACGAAGCCCGACCTCGACCGTCATCAAGCTGCCTTGCGAGAAGCCGAAGAGCATCGTGTGCTCCGTCGGAAAACCGCGCGCGCGCCGGGCGTCGAGCAACTCGAACAGCATCGCCGTGCTGCGCTCGATGCCCGCGCTCGCGTCGCCGGGGAATTCATACCACGCGAACCCGCCGAAGTAGTCGTCCGGCGCGTTCACGAGCAGGTAGTTCAGCCATGGGAGGTTCAGCTCGTGCGGCAGCCAGCGATAGCCCTCCATGCTGTCGCCGAGCCCGTGCAGCACCACCATGAGCCGGCGTGAATTCCCGTCGCGCGCGGGGATCAACTCGGTCGTCAGCACGCGCGGATGTTATCCGCGATGTTGATGCGGTGAAACGGCGATTTCCACTGCCAACGGTTTGTCACTGGCCACCGCCCTGGTCCGCTCGTATCTTCCCGTGTTGCCATGGCTGACAACGCCGCCGAATTCCCGCCCGCGCACTTCCTCAACCGCGAGTTGAGCTGGCTCGAATTCAACCAGCGCGTCCTCGACGAGGCGCTCGATGACACGGTGCCGCTGCTCGAGCGCGTGAAGTTCTTCTGCATCGCCAGCTCGAACCTCGACGAGTTTTTCGAGGTGCGCGTCGCCGGGCTCAAGCAGCAGATCGAGAGCGAGGCCGTCGGGCGCAGCGTGGACGGTTTGACCGCGAGCGAGACGTTCCGTGCCGTGAACCGCCGCGTGCGCCGGATGGTCGCGCGCCAGTTCAACTGCTGGCGCGATGAACTGCGCCCCGCGCTTGCGGAAAAGGGCATCCGTTTCCTCACCTTCGAGGAACTCGGCAAGGCCGACCTCGGGTGGATCGAGGAGCATTACCGCACGCAGGTGCGGCCCGTGCTCACGCCGCTGGGCATTGACCCGGCGCATCCGTTCCCGCAACTCCTCAACAAGTCGCTCAACCTGATCGTTCGCGTCGAGATCGAGCTGCCCGACAGGCGCGAGACACGCCTCGCCGTGGTGCAGGTGCCGCGATCGCTGCCTCGACTGGTGAAGCTCCCCCATCCGGGCGGGCGCATGAACTTTGTCTTCCTCAGCCACATCATCGGTCGCAATCTGCCCGACCTCTTCCCCGGCACACGCGTGCTTGGGCACTGGCAGTTCCGCGTCACGCGCAACAGCGAGCTCTACATTGACGAGGGCGATTCGCCGAACCTGCTCAAGGCCGTCGAAACCGAGCTGCACAACCGCCGGAAGGGCGAAGCCGTCCGCCTCGAAGTCGAGCTCGATTGTCCGCCGGACATTCGCGCGAAGCTGCTCGAATACCTGCGCCTCGCCGAGGACGACCTGCACGTGATTGACGGGCCGGTAAATCCGACGCGGCTCGTTGCGGTGTGCGAGGGCGATCACTCGCCGGAGCTGCGGGACCCGCCGTTCGTTGCGCCGGTCACGCCCGCGCTGCGCGAGCCCGGCTCAATGTTCGCCGCCGTGCGCGAGCGCGATGTGCTGCTGCATCATCCCTACGACAACTTCGACAGCGTGGTGACGTTCCTCGAGCAGGCCGCGGCGGATCCGCGCGTGCTCGCGATCAAGCAGACGCTTTACCGCACCGGCGGTGACCCACGCATCATCGGCGCGCTCAAGGAGGCGGTCCATAACGGCAAGCAGGTCACGGCCGTCGTCGAGTTGAAGGCGCGCTTCGACGAGGCCAACAACATCGCGTGGAGCTGCCGGCTTGAGGAAGCCGGCGTCCACGTCGTCTATGGACTCGTCGGCTGCAAGATCCACGCGAAGATGACGCTCGTGGTGCGCCGTGACGACGACGCCATCCGCCGCTATGTCCATCTCGGCACCGGCAATTACAACCCGACGACGGCGCGCTTCTACACGGATCTCGGGCTGCTGACGTGCCGGCCGGACTTCGGCGAGGACGCGACCAACCTGTTCAACCTGCTCACGGGCGTCTGCCAGTTCCAGGGGATGCGCAAGTTCATCGTCGCGCCGTTCAACCTGCGCGACCGGTTGGCCGGGCTGATTCGGCGCGAGGCGCAGCACGCCGCCCGGGGCCTGCCCGCCCGCATCATCGCCAAGATGAACGCGCTCGTGGATCCTGAGATCATCCGCGAGTTGTATCGCGCGTCGCAGACGGGCGTGAAGATGGACTTGATTGTCCGCGGCACCTGCTGCCTGCGCCCGGGCGTGAAGGGCGTGAGTGACAACATCACCGTGCGCAGCATCGTGGACCGGTTCCTTGAGCACAGCCGTGTGTTCTGGTTTGAGAACGCCTGCCAGCCCGAGGCGTTCATCGCCAGCGCGGACTGGATGCCGCGCAACCTGAACCGCCGCATCGAAGTGATGTTCCCGGTCGAGGATGGCAACCTGCGCGAGCGGGTGAAGAGCGTCCTGCTCGATACCGCGCTTGCGGACAACGTGAAGGCGCGCTTGCTGCAACCCGACGGCTCATGGCGGAAGCCGGCGCTGAAGCGCGGCACAGCGGCCCGGCGCAGCCAGGCGGCGTTTATCCAGATAGCGGTCGCGGAAGCTTCCAAGCCATCCGGTTCCCCGCGTGGGGCCCCGGCCCGGCTTCGCCCGCGCCCGCGCCCCGGGCCCCGGGCGGGCTGAATCGGGTGCCGCCGCGAAGGGAATATCACGCCTTGACTCCTCGTGGTGATCCCACCATATTTCGCGGCTCTTTTTGCCGGGAAGCCGGCGTTTCAGAACGAATGCTATGTCCAAGCCCAAGCGCTCGCCCACGTCGAAGTCCTCCCGCCGCAAGCCCGCCAGGCCCGCAAAGGAACCCCGTCGGAGCACCAAGCAAGCCGCGCCCAATGGTCACGCCGTGGCGCCCGCAGCGCCCGGCGCAAAGGCCGGGCCGGCCAAACGCGCCGCTGCCAGTGCCGCCGTCACCAATGGCGCCGCGTCGCTTGCCGTCGTCGAGACCATCAAGACGCAGTCCGGCCTCGACCTCACGGAGAAGGTCAAGGAACTCGTTCGCCTCGCACAAGAGCAGGGATATCTCACCTACAACGATCTCAACGACGCGCTTCCCGACACCCTCATCACGCCCGAAGATCTGGAGGAAGTCTTCATCCGCCTTCGCAACCTCGACATCGAGATTGTCGATCAGGCCGAGGTGGACCGGGTCAAGCAGCCCGAACCCGAGGAGGAACCCGAGGACAAGACCCGCCTCGACATCCTCGACGACCCGGTGCGGATGTATCTCAAGCAAATGGGGCAGGTGCAGCTCCTCACGCGCGAGCAGGAGGTCGAGATCTCCAAGCGCATCGAGGACGCCGAGAACGAGGTCAAGCGCATCATCTACGGCTTTGGTTTTTCAGGCAAGGAACACATCGCCCTCGCCGAGAAGCTCATCTCCGAGCCGCCCAAGGAGCGCTTCGACCGCGTGATTGTGGACAAGAAAATCGAGGGACGTGACGACCACCTCAAGGCGCTGCGCAAACTCGTCAAGGAAGTCCGTGTCACCGACACGCACATCGACGAGCTCTACGCCGGCTGGCATGCCGCTCCGAACAAGGCCAAGAAAGACAAGGCCCACACGGCCTTGCACAAGGCGGACGAGAAGCTGCAGCGTTCGTTCCCAAAGTTCTTCTACAAGCAGAAGGTCATCGAGGAGATGGCGCTCGTCGCGGACAACATCCACGACAAGGTCCAAGCCAGCCTGCGCACCATCCACGACATGGAGCACCACCGGAAGAGTGCGCACACGCAGGGCATCATCGACTCGGAGCGCAAGAAAATCGGCGCCCTGGAGGCGTTCGTGCGCATGACTTACGAGCGCTACCTCGAGCAATACCAGCAACTCCAGCACTTCGCCAAGAAGGCCCACCAGGCCAAGACCGAGATGGTCGAGGCCAACCTGCGCCTGGTCATCTCCATCGCCAAGAAATACACCAACCGCGGCCTGTCGTTCCTCGACCTCATCCAGGAGGGCAACATGGGCCTGATGAAGGCGGTCGAGAAGTTTGAGTATCGGCGCGGCTACAAGTTTTCCACCTACGCCACGTGGTGGATCCGCCAGGCCATCACGCGTTCCATCGCCGACCAGGCGCGCACCATCCGCATCCCGGTCCACATGATCGAGACGATCAACAAGCTCATGCGCGTGCAGAAGCAGCTCGTGCAAGACTTCGGCCGCGAGGCCACACCGGAGGAGATCGCCGACGAGATGCAGATGCCCGTGGATCGCGTCCGCGCCGTCCTCAAGATGGCGCAGCAGCCCATCTCGTTGCAAAGCCCCGTCGGCGACAGCGAGGACACCAACTTCGGCGACTTTATCGAGGACAAGTCGGCTGAAAACCCCTCTGAGATGACCAGCTACAGCCTGCTCAAGGACAAACTCGGCGACGTGCTCGGCACGCTCACCGAGCGCGAGCGCAAGGTGCTTGAGTTGCGCTTCGGCCTCGGCGATGGCTACAGCCGCACGCTCGAAGAGGTCGGCAAGCAATTCAAAGTCACGCGCGAGCGCATCCGCCAGATCGAGGCCAAGGCACTCCGCAAGATGCGGCACCCGACCCGCCTTCGCGAACTGCAGGGCTTCATTGACACAGAAGAAATGGCGCTGCGCCCCGCGCCCCTGTGAATCCGGGATCAGGCTTCCGGCTCCGCACACCCATTCGTCTCATCCGGCCCGCCGGGCCGCCTGAACTCGCTCGACCCGTTCCCGGCCTCGTGCAAGACTCCCTCCCCATGGCCACCAAGCCAAAGCCGCTCGTCGGCATCATCATGGGCAGCCAGTCCGACTGGGACACGATGCAGCACGCCGCCGCTCAACTCGACGCGTTTGGTGTGCCCTACGAGGCGCGGGTCGTCTCCGCGCACCGCACGCCGGATGCGATGTTCAGCTACGCCACCCGGGCCGCAGCGCGCGGGCTGGAAGTCATTATCGCCGGCGCAGGTGGCGCGGCGCATCTGCCCGGCATGACGGCGTCGAAGTCGTCCCTGCCCGTGCTGGGCGTGCCCGTCGAGTCCAAGGCGCTCAAAGGCCTCGACTCGCTTCTCTCCATCGCGCAGATGCCCGGGGGCGTGCCCGTCGGCACGCTTGCGATCGGCAAGGCCGGCGCGATCAATGCCGCGTTGCTCGCCACGGCGATCCTTGGCAACAAGCGCGCAAAGTTTCGGCGCGCCTACGCAGCCTTCCGCGCCAGGCAGACCGCCACCGTGCTCGCGAACGCCACGGTGAAGCGCGGCTGAACCCGCGCCGATCATGCCCGGCTACTCCGGCACGCCGCTGGTTCAGAAACTTGGCCTCAAGGAAGACTTCCGAATCCGGCTTGTCAACGCCCCCGACGACCTGCCCGCGGGACTCGGCCCGGTTCCCGCTGACATTGTGCGGGCAAGGGACGGACGCGCGCCGGTTGATGTGGTCCTGTTCTTTGCGCCGTCGCGGGTGGCGCTCGAAGAACCCTTCGGCAAGCTCGCGGCGCCACTGAAGCCCGCGGGCATGTTGTGGATCGGATGGCCCAAGAAAAGTTCCGGCGTCGTCACAGACATCACCGAGTCGCTCGTCCGCGAAACGGGGCTGATGGCCGGCCTGGTGGACGTGAAAGTCTGTGCCATCACAAACGTCTGGTCCGGCCTCCAGTGTGTCCGCCGCGTCAAGGACCGCTAACGCGCCCGGGCTCGCGCCTTCACCCACCAGCCCCGGCGGACAGTAGCACCCGGGCAACCGGCTGTCACGACAGTCCACCAAAGTTCGGTGGCGCCGCACCGCGCCGTCCTGATAGCATCCGCCCAACGACCCGATGAACGCCGAGACCCGATTCGACCTCGGCCTCAACTACGGCCAGCTCCTGGGCGGCGCGCTGTTGTGGACGCTTGGCGGGCTCGTCGTCGCCGTGCTCGCAGCCGTGCTCTGCCACTGGGCCGGGCACAAGCTTGGCTGGTTCCGCCTCAAGCGCGTCGATGAGCCGCGCAAAGTGCTCTGGTCCGTCGCCATCCTCGGCGCGCTGCTGTGCGCGGTCATTGGCGGCTGGACCGGCTTCAAGCTCGGCATCGTGCGTGCCGCGGTGTCCGCGGTGACCACTGCCGGGCCGAGACTGCTGCACGCGGGCATCGAAGAGGGATTGCGCGCTGCCGGGCTGACCAACGCCGCGGGCGTCGAGGTAAAGAAACTTCACGAACTGCTCGACCAAGCCGGGAAACTGGAACTCGTCCCGCCCAACCTCCCCGAGGCCGAAAAGTGGCGGCCTTACATCGAGACGTATCGCCCGCAGATCGAAAAGATTCGCCAAGAGCTCCTTGCTGGTGCGCGCGGAATCCTCGACCGCCACGTCAAGGGCGACACCTTCACCGTGCCCGACTTGGTGAATGCGCTGATGCCGATGCTCACGGGCGAGTTGGTGAAATGGACGCGCGGCTTCACGCAGTGGGAGATTTTCACGGGTTTCCTTTGGATTGCGGGAATTGAGGGATTCCTCGCGCTGATGTGTTTCATCGTGCGCTGTTTCAGCGCGAAGCCTGCACCGGGCGCTCCGTCCAATCCGCTGAAACCGGTCCCGCCCGAGGGGCCACCTCGCGTCCCGCCCGCGCTGCCCGCTGTGTGAAGAGCGGGGTCTGGATCAGCGGCGAGCACGCACCGCGCGCCCAACCGGCCGCGCAATCCGCCTTTCAATCAATGATGTGTGGCGCCGGCGAGCGCAGCGGCGATCGGATCGAGCAGCAGGTCCGGCGCGCAGCCGAGCAGCACCACGCCGGCTGCGATCAGGCCCAATGCGATCGTTGAGGCGGGCGGGACGGCGATCGGCGGCGCGTCTTCCGGGGCTTCCTCGACGAACGCCTGCTTGAGCACGAGCAGGTAGTAATAGAGCGACACCGCGCTCATCGCGATGGCGGCGATGACGAGCCAGAGCAAGCCGAGGTTTTTCGCCGCGCCCGCCGCGGCGACGAACACGTAAAACTTGCCGAAGAACCCCGCGAGCGGCGGGATGCCCGCGAGTGAAAGCAGGAAGATCATCATGCACACCGCGAGCATCGGCGAGCGGCGGCGCAGACCGGCGAAGTCCGCGAGGGTGGCGTCGCCGCCGCGCTCCATCACGCCCACCACGCCGAGCGCGCCGACCACCGTCAATCCGTAGGTCGCCACGTAGTAGAGCAGCGCGGAGACGCCGCGGTCGCCGTCGCCGAGGATGCCCAGCAGCGCGTAGCCCGCGTGCGCGACGGCGGACCACGCGAGCAGGCGCTTGACGCTCGTCTGCGCGATGGCGGCGAGGTTGCCAAGGATCATCGAGAGCAGCGCCACGGTGCAGAGCAATGGCGTCCAGCCCGCGGCCGCGTTGCGCCATGCGCCGCTGCCTTCCGCGCCCGCGAAGCCGGCCGTCAGGACCTTCGCCAGGAGCAGAAAGCTCGCGACCTTCGACCCGCCCGCGATGAGCGCGGCGGCGGGCGTGGGCGCGCCTTGATACGCGTCCGGCGCCCACAGGTGGAACGGCACCGCGGCGATCTTGAACCCGAAGCCCATGAGAGTGAGCACGAGCGCGACGGCGAGCATCGGGTCGAACGCGCGCGCGTGCATCGCCCGCGCGATTTGCACGAGGTCGATCGAACCCGTGAGCCCGTAGAGGAGGCTGAGGCCGAAGAGCATGAAGGCCGCAGCCATGCCGCCGAAGAGGAAATACTTGAGGGCGGCCTCGGCTGAGCGGGGGTTGCGTTTGTTGAAGGCGGCGAGCGTGTAGAGCGACAGGCTCGCGAGTTCGAGCGACACGAAGATCATCAGCAGGTTCTCCGTGCTCACCATGAACATCATCCCCACGGTCGCGAGCAGCACGAGCGCGACGAACTCGCCCGCGTGATCCGTGAAGTCCGCGTCCACCGCCAGCAGCAGGGTGAACGCCGCGAGCGCGAGCAGCACGAACTTGGTCACGCGCCCGAGCGGCTCGACCACAAGCATGCCTTCCGCAACGCGCCCGTGCGCGCCCGACTCGGCCATGAAGAACCCCGCCGCGAAGAAGCCGAGGAACGCGAAGAGGCCGGCGACGAGCATTCGGTTGCGGACCGGTTCTCCGCGCATGACGGTGAGGTCGATCGCCAGCACGGCCAGCGCGGCGAGCACCACGAGCGTCTCGGGCGCGGCGAGCTTGAGCAGGGCGAGGTAGTCCGCACTCATTGCAGGCCTCCCTTCCGCAACGCGTCGAAGAGCGGCGAGGCGAAGCTCGGCACGATCAAGTCGAGCAGCAGCCGGGGGTGCAGGCCGATGAGCACGGTCGTGCCCAGCAGCAGCGCGGCTCCAAGCCGCTCGGGGATGGTGATGGGTTCGAACGGGTGGCTGTGGCCGTCCTCTTGGTTGGGCGTGGTGCCCGCTTCATCCGAAAAGAACGCCCTTTGCAAGGCGCGCAGCGTGTAGGCGACACCGATCACGATGCCCACGCCCGATGCAACCGCGAAGCCCGGCAGCGACTGCCACGCGCCGATGAGCACTTGCAGTTCGGCGATGAATCCGCTGAATCCCGGCAGGCCCATGCTCGCCACCGCGGCGACGGCGAACGTGACCGCGGCAAATGGCAGCGCCTTGAGCAGGCCCATGCCTTCGAGCACGGTCAGTTCGCGCGTGTGCGTGCGGTCATAGACCATCCGGCCCACGACGCCGAACAGCAGCCCCGCGATGATGCCGTGCGAGAACATCTGCAGCACCGCGCCCGACAGGCCGATGGTGTTGAGCGTCACCAACCCGAGCAGCACGAAGCCCATGTGGCTCACGCTCGAGTAGCCGATGACGAATTTGAAATCCTTCTGTGTGAGCGCGACCATCGCCCCGCCCACGATGCCGATGACGGCGAGCAGCGCGAGTTCGTGCTGCCACGCCTTCAGGCCGAGCGGGAAAAGCGTCATCGCCACGCGCAGGCAGCCGTAGGCGCCAAGCTTCATCACCACGCCCGCCAGCAGCATCGAGGCGGCGGTCGGCGCGGCCACGTGGCCCGTGGGCGCCCACGTGTGAAATGGCCACAGGCCCGCGAGAATGGCGAACCCCACGAACACAAGCGGGAACGCCCACACTTGGAATGACTCGGGGAACGGAAACTTCGCCATCTCGACCAGGTCAAACGTCTTCGCGCCGGACACGATGAACGCCGCGACGAGCCCGACGAGCACCATCGCGCTGCCCACGAACGAGTAGAGCGCGAGCTTCATCGCGCCGTATTCCTTGCGCGTCGAGCCCCACACGGCGATGAGGAAGTATTTCGGGATGATCGCCAGCTCGTAGAACACAAACAGCGTGAACAGGTCGAAGCTCAGGAACACGCCATACACGCCGCCAATCAGCGCGAGGAAGAACGCGAAGAACTCCTTCGCGCGATGCTCAACGTTCCATGAGAAGAGGATGCCCGACACCGCCGCGAGGCCCGTGAGCAGCACGAGCACGAGGCTGATGCCATCGGCGGCGAGGTGATACCCGATGCCGAGCGACCTCACCCACGGGACCTTCGTGATGGTGACGATGCCCTCCGGCGCGCCGACCACTCCCGCGAGCGCGCACAAGAGCCCGCCAATCGCCGACATGAGCGCGACCGCCCGCGCCGCGCGCGCGTCACCCGCCGGCAGGAGCATCAGCACCAGCACGCCGAGGAAGGAGAGGTAGATGGTCCAGGCGAGAATCATCGGCGCTAGAACTTCAAGTGCTCCACCAGTCGCGTCACGGTCGCGCTCGTCAGCGCGGTGATGAATTGCGGGTAAACACCGAGCGCGAACATCAGCAGCACGGCGGGCACGACCACCAGGCGTTCCGCGGCCGTGAGGTCGGGAAGCGATTTCCAGCGCTCATTGAGCGGGCCATTGAAGACGCGCTGCAACACCGTCAGCAAGAAGATGGCGGTGACGAGCAGCCCGACCATCGAGACCGCGGCCGACCAGCCCGACAGCGCAAACGCACCTTTGAAAATGAGGAACTCGCCGACAAATCCGCTCAAGCCCGGCAATCCGAGCGACGCGAAGAGCGAGATGCCCATCAGCCCGCAAAAGACCGGCACCACCTGGCGCAACCCGCCGAAGTCGTCCAGCCCGCGCAGGCCGCCGCTGCGTTCCTCGAGGAACGCCACGAAGCAGAACAGCGCCGCCGCGGCAAGCCCGTGGCTGAACATTTGCAGCAGCACGCCGCTGAGCGCCGCGGCTTGTTCGACCGCCGCGCCGCCGGACTTCACCACCACGAAGCACCCGAGCAGGCAGTAGCCGAGGTGGTTGATGGACGAGTAGGCAAGCACGCGCTTGAGGTCGCGCTGCGCGAACGCCGCGAACGCGCTGAACACGATGGTCGCGACGGCGAGCCACAGCAGCGGCGTCAGCACGGAGCGCATTGGCTCGGGAAAAATCGGCAGCAGGATGCGCAGCAGGCCATACACGCCCATCTTCGACATCACGCCCGTGAGCAGCATCGTGACGCTCGACGGCGCCTCGGCATACGCCGCAGGCAGCCACGTGTGGAATGGCATCAACGGCACCTTCACCGCGAAGCCGAGCAGCGCGCCGACGAAGAGCAGCAGTGCGAGCTGTTGCCCGGTCAGCCCGCCCCACGCGAGCGTCTCGCCGAGGAGGGGGACGAGCTTGCCCGTGCGCGCGAGCGCGGCGAGTTCGAGGAAGTCGAACGTGCGCGCGGCCTGGAACAGCGCCAGGAACGCCAGCAGCAGCGCCACGCTGCCGACCATCGTGTAGATGAAGAACTGCGTCGCCGCCGCGCCTCGTTGCGGTCCGCCCCAGAGCTTCACGAGGAAAAACGCCGGCACCAGCGCCAGTTCGTAGAACAGGAACCAGTGGAAGAAGTTCATCGCCGTGAACGTGCCCATCAGGCCCGCCTCAAGGAGCAGCACGAGCGCGAAGAACAGCGGCACGCGCTCCTGGATGCCACGCGATGCGAGGATGGCCATCGGCGTGACGAGCGCGGTGAGCGCGACCATGAGCAGGCTCAAACCGTCCATGCCGAGCTTGTATTCGATGCCGAGCGTGGGAATCCACGTGTGCTTCTCGATGAACTGCAGTCCCGCCGCGGCGTTGTCGAAGGCGAACCACAGCGCGAGCGTGAGCGCGAGCGTGAGCAGCGAGACGGTGATCGCGAGGCCGCGGGCGAGCCGCTGTTGCGGGCGTTCAAGCCCGAGCAGCACCGCGCCGCCGAGCAAGGGCAGGAGCGTGAGAAGGGTGAGGATGGGAAGGCTCTTCATTTCCCCAACCCCCAAGTCACGAGCAGCACGAGTGCGGCGAGCGCGAGTCCGAGCACGCGAAGGTAGTTCTGCACCTTGCCGTCCTGCGTGCGCGACGCGGCATCCGAGCCGGCGCGCACGCCGCGGCAGCCTTCGTCGAAGCCGAAGTTGATCACGTATTCGTCGAAGAACCGCCCGATCCACGACACGCCAAGCGTGAGCAGCGAAACAAACATCACCACGCCGCCCCACACGAAGCGGTCGAACACATCACTCGCCGCCGACGCGAGCGCGTTCCAGCGGATGACCGTGGCCTCGTAAAGTTCATCCACGCGGAACTTGTCGCGAAGCAGCGCGAACAGGGCGGGCTGCTTCGTTTCGAGCGGGTCGGGGTCATCCGCGGACGCGGCGGGCTTGCGGCCGTAGATCATCCAGCCTGCGGTGATTCCAGCGAGCGCGACAAGGGTTGAGACGACCATCAGCGGCACCGCGCCAGAGGCCGGTGAGCCGTCGTGCCCCGCGCCGAGGTATTGCTGGAAGGCCGGCCACCACGGCGTGCCGACGAAGCCGAGCAACGCCGCAAACACGGCGAGAATCACGAGCGGCACGGTCATCACGGTGGGTGACTCGTGCGGTTCGCCGTGCGGGTGCGCGTGGTGCTTGCCGAAGAACACGTAAGTGACCTGCCGCGTCATGTAGAACGCCGTGAGCAGCGCGCCGAACAGGCCGAGATAGAAGGGGCCGGACGAAACCCAACCGTGAGCCGAGTGGAGGATCTCGTCCTTGCTCCAGAATCCCGCGAGCGGGAACACGCCCGCCAGCGCCATCATGCCGACGGCGTAGGTCGCGAACGTCACCGGCATGTATTTCTTCACGCCGCCCATGCGACGGATGTCCTGCTCCTCGTGGCAGCCGTGGATCACCGAGCCGGCGCCGAGGAAGAGCAGCGCCTTGAAGAACGCGTGCGTGATGAGATGGAACATCCCGGCCGCCACGCCGCCGACACCGAGGCCCATCATCATGAAGCCGAGTTGGGAAACGGTGGAGTAGGCGAGGATGCGCTTGATGTCCGTCTGCGCGACCGCGATGAGCGACGCGAAGACGGCCGTAAGCGCGCCGACCCAGGTGACGACTTGAAGCGCCGTCGTCCCGCCGACTGGCGCAAGCCCGGTGCTCATGAGTGGAAAGACGCGCGCCACGAGGAACACGCCCGCCGCCACCATCGTCGCCGCGTGGATGAGCGCGCTCACGGGCGTGGGGCCTTCCATCGCGTCCGGCAGCCAGACGTGCAACGGAAGCTGGCCGGACTTGCCGGCGGCGCCGCAGAAGATAAGCAGCGCGATGACGGTGCTCACGGCCATGCCACCCGCGAGGCTTGCGCCGACGAGTTTCGCCAGCGCGGACTGTTCCATGCACCCGAGGCCGTTGTCGTAGAAGAGCAGCGTGCCGGTTTCCTTGTAGAGCCACACGAGGCCGAGGAAGAAGCCGATGTCGCCGATGCGCGTGGTGATGAAGGCCTTCTTCGCCGCCGCCGCCGCGCTGGGCTTGTGGAACCAGAAGCCGATGAGCAGATACGACGCGAGGCCCACCAGCTCCCAGCAGATGAACAGCAGCAGCAGGCTGTTCGCGATGACCACGCCGAGCATCGCCGCGGCGAACAGCGAAAGGAACGTGAAGAAGCGCGTGAAGTTCTCGTCGCGCGCCATGTAGCCGACGCTGTAGATGAAGATGAGCAGGCCGACGAAGCTCACCATCACGAGCATCACCGCCGCGAGCGGGTCGAGAACGAAGCCGAGCCGCACGAGGTCGCCCGGGGAGTCGCCGAATTGAAACCACGCAAAGTTGCTTTCTTCGCGGAACACGCCCTCGCCCGTGTGCTGGAGCGTGGCCGCGAACGCAATGAGCGAGAGCGCGAGCGAGCCGGCCATCGAGCCGATGGCGAGCGCGGCCGAGAGCGTCCGTTGCGGACGCTTGCATAGCGCGCTCAATCCCGCCGCCACGAGCGGCAGCAGCGGGATAAGCCAGACGTAGTTGGGGATCCAGGTCATCTTGGTTTCGAAACCACGAAGGCACGAAGGACACAAAGCGGCGCTTCCGCGTTCGTGACCTTCGCGGCTTCGTGGTTCAAGTCGGTGTTCATCCCTTCATCGAGTCAATCTTCCCGAGGTCGGTCGTCTTGAAGTGCCGGTAAATCGCGAGGATGAGCGCGAGGCCGACGGCGGCTTCGGCGGCGGCGATGGCGATGCTGAAGATGGCGAACATCACGCCGGTGGCTGCCTCGGGGTTCGGGCTGAAGCGCCAGAAGGCGATGAAGTTCAGGTTCGCCGCGTTGAGCATCAGCTCAATGCCGATGAGCACGAGGATGGCGTTGCGCCGTGTGAGCGCGCCCGCAAGCCCGATGCTGAAGAGCAGGGCGGAGACGATGAGGTAGGCGGGAAGAGGAGTCATGGCGTTGAGCAGGGGGGCGGGGGTGAAAAGGGTCGGGGGAGATTTCTCGCATGCTCCCTTTCGCCCGCTCTCCGCTGCGTTGAGTCTTGTGCGCCCATCATCGGATTACTTCGTTGCCGCGCCACTGGCCTTCTCGTGCATCGCGATGATCACCGCGCCGATCAAGGCGGCGGTGAGCAGCAGGGCGATGACTTCGAGCGGCAGCACGTAGTCGTTCATGAGCTTCGCGCCGATGTGCTTCACGGCCACAGCTTGTCTCGCAACGGCGTCGGACTTGGGCGCCCACGATCGTTCCGAGGTCCACGACAGGAGGGCCGTCGAGAGCGTCACGAACACGACCACGGCGACCAGCGGCCCGAACAGCCACGCGCGCGAGGGCGCGCCTTGTGCCGCCGGGTCGTCGCCGCGCGTGAGCAGGATGGCGAACACAATGAGGATGGCCACCGCGCCGATGTAAACGAGGACCTGCGTGAAGCCGACGAACTCGGCGTCGAGCGTGAGGAACAGCCCGGCGAGGCCCGCGAGCGTGACGGCGAGGCAAAGCGCGCAGTGCACGAGGTTGCGCAGGCTCATCGCGGCGACGGCCGAGACGAGCGTGACGAGCGCGAGGATGAGGAAGGCGGGGGTCACGGGGAATGGCCGGTGGCCGATGGCTGATGGCCGATGGTCGGAGTGTTGATCATTCCGCGAAGGTGTATTTGCGCCTGATCAGGTGGCCGGATTCTGTCAGCGCGCGGCCGAGCATCACGTAGGGGATGGCGAGCATCGCGGCGCAGAGCAGCCAGCGGGCGGGGCCGGGCGTCATGAAGCGCCACGCGCCCGCGACAAGGATGTTCAGCAGCGCAAGCGGCAGCATGAACTTCCACGCCAGCCCCATGAGCTGGTCAGCCCGCAGCCTCGGCACGGTGCCGCGAATCCAGATGAACAACACGATGAGCGCGCCGAGCTTCGCGAAGAACCACGCCCACGACGGCACGAATTCCAGCCCCGCACAGGGCGCGTGCCAGCCGCCGAGAAACAGCGTGATGCCCAGCCCGCTCATCGCGAACAGGCCGAGGTATTCGCCGAGGAAGAAGAGCGCGAACTTGAACCCGCTGTATTCGGTGAAATAGCCCGCGATGAGCTCGGACTCCGCCTCGGGCATGTCGAACGGCGAGCGGTTCGCCTCCGCGGTCGCCGCCGTGAGGAAAAGCAGGAAGCCCGCGAAGCCCCAGGGTGTGAAGAGAAACCAGTTCGCCAGTCCCCACGACGTGAAGCCCGCCTGCGCCTCGACTATGCGCGTGGGCGTGAGCGAACCGGCGATCATCACGGCGGTGAGGGTCGAGAGCAGCAGCGGCACTTCATAGCTGACCATTTGCGCGATCGCCCGGATCGCTCCGAGCAGCGAGTATTTGTTGCGGCTCGACCAGCCCGCCATGAACACGCACAGCTCCGTGCTCGCGCCGACCGCGAAGAAGAACAGCAGCCCGCACTCGAGGTCCAGCGGCGCCATGTTGCGGCCGTAGGGAATCACGGCGAAGGCGAGCAGCGCGGGGATCATGATGACCACGGGCGCGAGGAAGTGAACGACGCGGTCGGCGGCGCGCGGGACGATGTCCTCCTTGGCGATCATCTTCATCCCGTCGGCGATGAACTGGCCGAAGCCGAACAGCCGGATGTCGGTGAACGGGATGCCCACGCGGTTCGGCCCGTAGCGGTTCTGGATGCGGCCGAGTCCCTTGCGCTCGATGACCGTCGTGAGGCCGAACAGCAGCGGGAACACCGCGAGAATGGCCGTGATGGAGACGAGGATGGAGACGAGCGCCTGCTGTTCCGCCGGGAACAGCGCGACAATCAGTTGCTTGATCGCGATGGGGAGGGATTCGAGGGAGTCCATCAGGCGGAATGCGGGGTGCAGAGTGCGGAAAGCCGCATCGCCAACGGAAGCGCGCGGCGACAACGGAAGTTCCCCATCGTAATCCTTCGGCGGCGGAGGGGGAGACTCGGATTGCGTGGGGGCAACGCACGCAGGGCAACCCGCGTGCTTCGGGGATGCGTTTCGACCGGACTGCTCATGGCTTGGCGGCCTCCTTTGTTGGAGCCGCGGCGGGCGTTGCGGGGGCAGCAGGCTGCGCCACGGTGGAACCAACGGGAGCTGTTGCCGATGCGGGCGCTGCGGCTTTCGCCGCGGCTGCAGCGGCGGCGGCTTTCGCCTTCGCCTCAGCGTCGGCCTTTGCCTTTGCGACTTCGGCGACGCGCTTGGCGTCGATCTCCGAGGCGTCCGTCGGATGCAGATGCTGGAAGTGCGAGTTGGGCTTGGCGAGCTTCTCCTTGTCCAGCAGCAGGCCGCCGAAGCGGTCGGTGGTCGAGAGCTCAAATTCCTGGTCCATCTTGATCGCCTCGAACGGGCAGACTTCGACGCAAATCTGGCAGCTCATGCACACGGAGATGTCGATGTCGAAGACTGCCGGGTAAAGCTGCGGCTTGCCGACATGGTCGGGTTTCTTGTCCTTCGACTTCTCGATGTAGATGCACTGCGGCGGGCATTCCTTCTCACAAATCTGGCACGCGACGCAGCGCAAACCCTTCTGCCAGTCGTCGCCGTCATAGACGAGGAACGGAAACTGCCGCGTGTTTTCCTTCGGCGTGTCGCGCTCCTCGGGATATTGCAACGTGGTAAGCCGCTCGTCGGACACGTAGCTGCCGGCGAAGTTCCTCGCCGTTTCGACCATGCCTTTGATGAGTCCGGTGCCGAGCATGGGTGTGGTCAGTTTTGACGCGGCGGCGCAAGGGCGCAAAGGTTCGGGGAACTCTGGGTCTCGTCGAAGAACGTGTGCCACCAGTTGCAACTGCCGGCGAGCGCGCTCACGAGACGGCCGCGCACGGCGGTCACACGCACGGGCGAGAGATGCACCGCGGGGTCGGGCGCCGGATGGAATTCGCACACGGTCACGTCGCCGAGCGTGCGCTGCCACGCGGGCTTGTGCGCGGCGAGAAGCTTGTCGAGCGGGTCGCCCTGCCGGAACGCGCCGGATTCGAACTCGCGCCACACGGGATGACACTCCTTCGCGAGCAGGCGGAGCGTTTCGGAGCGCGCCGAGGAGCGCAAGGCGGCAGTGACAGCCCAGAGGGCGCATGCGACCAACAGGGCGCTTGCGCCGGCGCGGGCGAGCTTTCGTGCGACGTTGGTGCGGGTGAAGTTCATTCGCGCGCGTGATGCTAGCGGTCCACTTCCCCGAGGACAATATCCACGCTGCCGAGAATGATCACCACGTCGGCGACGGTCTGGCCGAGGCACATGTCCTCGAGCACGGTGAGATTCACGAAGCTCGGCGGCCGCACGCGGTAGCGATACGGATTCGGCGAGCCGTCGCTGATGAGATAGAAGCCCAGCTCGCCCTTCGGCCCCTCGATGCGGCCGTAAGCCTCGCCCGCCTTCGGGCGGAAGCCGCGCAGCTTCGCCTTCGGGTCCACGATGGGGCCGGCGGGAATGTCCGCGAGCGCCCTGCGGAGAATCTTCAGTGACTCGCGCATTTCAAGCAGCCGGATCATGTAGCGGTCAAACACGTCGCCGTGCGCGCCGAGCGGCACTTTGAACTCGAAGCGGTCGTAAATGCCGTAACGGTCCACCTTGCGAATATCGTAGTTCACGCCGCTCGCGCGCAGCATCGGGCCCGTGATGCCGGCGCTCACGGCGAGTTCCTTCGGCAGCACGCCCACGCCCTGCGTGCGCGCGATGAGGATTTCATTCTCCGACAGCAGCGCCTCGAACTCGTCGAGGAATCCCGGATGCCCCTCGACGACGGCCTTCGCCTGCTCGATCCAGCCCGCGGGCAGGTCGCACCGGCAGCCGCCGAAGCGCATGTAGTTGCACATCATCCGCGCGCCGGTGAGCGACTCGATAAGGTCGAGCGCCTTTTCGCGCTCGCGGAATGCATACATCAGCGGCGTGCCGAGCGCGCCCATGTCCTGCAGGAGAAAGCCGATGAGGCAGGTGTGATTGACGAGGCGCGTGAGTTCGGCGGTGATGACCCGGATGTATTCCGCGCGCTCGGGCACGGCGAGGCCGGCGAGCTTTTCGACCGCGAGCGCGTAGGCCCAGTTGTTCGTGAGCGAGCAGAAGTAATCGAGCCGGTCCGTGTAGGGCATCGAGCCGAGGTAGCTCGTGTTCTCGGCTATCTTCTCGTGGTTGCGGTGGAGGTAGCCGAAGACAGGCTTGAGCTTCACCACGCGCTCGCCGTCGAGCACCACGTCCATGCGGAACACGCCGTGCGTGGACGGATGCTGCGGGCCCATCGAGACCTCGAGCAAATCGCCTTCGAGCGCCGAGCCGTCGGGCGCGGTCTTGGGGAGGACGGAGTAGGCCCTTGAAGGAGCCGGTTCAACCGTGGTGCTCATGGAAGTCGCCGGTCCGTGTGTGCGTCGCGTCGTTCAACGCGGCGGACTTTAGCGGTGTTCCATGCCCGCGCAAGGATTCGTGTGGCGAACTCACGCCGCGCAGCAGGCGGCGCCCGCTTCGAGGACTTCCGCGCAGCGGTTGCACAGACCCTCGGCTGCGCACCAATCCGGAAACTCTGTCGTGATGCGCGCGCGGGTTGCGGCGGACAACGTGTCGCCATCCGACCAAGCAAACGTCGGGAACCCGCACAGCGGACACAACGCACCGGGCAACGGCTGGCGCGATTGGGCGAGGCAACGCGGATCGGTCGCCGTGCGGGCGAGGTCTGCGTGGCTCGGCCGGGGCGAAGACCACAGCGTCTCGAACGCCGCGCGACGTGCCGGCTCGTCCCAAAAACCGAACGCGTGGTCGAACGCCGCCTCGTGCTGTGCGCGGGAAGTGGGCGTTGTGTGACCCGCGTTCGCGAGCCGGCCGTCTATCGTGACGTCCCACAGCAGCCGGTAGCGGTCGCGAGCGAGACGGAGTTGATTGGGATTCGGCACGCGCAAGTCCGGCAAGTAACCAAACGCCGGGTCGAGCATGTCATGCAGATGCGTGAACTCATGTCGTAGGAATACCGAAAGCGTGGCGGCGGCTGCGAGACGCGCCGGCTGCAGCGCAACGACGGCATTACGGCTCGCGGGTTTGACAAACAGTTCAGCGCCTTCGTCGTGGCGGCCTGCGGCCTTGCGGAACGCCAGCAGCCCGAGCGACTGTGAGATCAACGGAAACTCCGCGACGAGGTCGAGCAACCGCCGCTCGAACCCCCATTGCCGAAACCAGCCTGCGTTCAGCCGGAAGAACGCGTCTTCGCGCTCGTCGGGATTCGCGATTCCGTAGAGAGCCTCGCGTTCGCGGTGGAACCGCCGCGCGCCCGGCGCGGGCACTGCGCAGCGCGGGCCGCCCGCGTGGAGGAACACGACGGCTTCGAGCAGATCGGCATCGTATCGGAGGCGCATTGGATTCAAGTGGCCGCCAGCGCGCCGGGCGGCAGCGACTGAAGGCCGCAGTTCGCGCAGAGCCGCTCGGCCTCGTCGTCCACGGGGCGCAACCGCACATCTTCGCCGCCCGCGGGAACACCGAAGTTCACACACTCGAGCTCGATGAACATGACGAGGAACGTTCCGAGCGAACCAAGCGCGCCATCCCCGACCGCGCCTTGCAGCCGGCGGCCGAACGCCGGCGCCCAGCGGCCGAGATGTTCGCGCAGGAAATCACGCTGCGCCTCGCGGCAGACGCTGCGTTCTTCGTCGAGTTGGTGCTCGAGCGCCAGGGCTTCCTTCACCGCCAGCACGGACATGAACTCCAGTTCGATGGACACGTGATCTTGCCGTTCGCTGGCGTCGTCGCCGACTTCGAGTCCGAAGGCGCGATAGAACGCCGCGAGATCGGCCAGCCGATGCGGCTGGATGAGCGGGTCGGCGCGAAGCTCGCCGTATTCGATTTCGTTCAACGGGCAGCCGCCGCGCGCCGCGTGACCAAAGGCGGCAAGGTAGTCGTCGGTGAATGCTCCAAGTGAACCGGGCGTGAGCTGGCGGAAAAAGCCGAGGGCGGTGGCTTCGAGGGAAGGTGACTTAAAAGCCCGGATCGCCGACCCAAAGGCTGCGCGAGTCTCTGTCGCTCCGAGCCAACGCCAACCATCCTCAGTGGGATCAGCGAACGCGCAGGCGAGAAGGCGGTGGAGGAAGGAGCGAGCGAGCGCGAGGTCAATCGAGTCCTGCAGGAGCGATGTGGACGCTTGGGATTGAAGCAAGCGCTCTCCCTCACCCCTGCCCTCTCCCGCTGGGAGAGGGAGAATCGTCGGCAGCGGCTCGGCTGGTTCGGACGCGAATGCGTGCTCGATCCGCCGTGCCGCGAAGTTTTCGAAGACCGAGCGCCGCGCCGTGGTCGGCACTGGTTCGTCAAACTTCGGGTTTGGTGTTTCTTTCGTCATTCGGATTTCGTCATTCGAGATTCAGCGAGAGCCTCCCCACGTCCGCCCTCCGCAGGGCCACGGAGGACGGGGCGGCTTCGGACATTAGATCGAGTTCGCATGTTTTGCGTTGCGGACGTGGAAGGGCTCTTCCACGGTCGTCTCGATGATCTTCGTCCCGTCCTTCGCGTAGCCGATGATGGTGTCGTTGTAGAGCGCGAACTTCTTGCCGCGGATTTCGTTCTCGAAAACCTTCGTGCCTTCCTTGATCTCGTAGCGGAAGCAGATGCGCTGGTCCTTGCCGAAGAGCTGGAGCACGGCGAGCAATTCGCGGTCGGGATTCGCGTAGCGCTCGATCGCAGCGTCCACGCCGGGGCCGAACATCTGCTTGAGATACGGGCGCGGCACCCAGCGCGGTGGGATGTAGTAGCCGTTGGGCTCGGTGCCGAATTGCGGATAGAGCGGCAGCGCGACCTTTGCGACGTGAATGAGATAGTAGAGCGGATTGTAACGATCCTCCTTCCATGTGCCGTCCTTGTTGATCTGCACGAGGCCTTGCATCCGAATCTGCCCGATGCACGCGGACATGCAGCGCGTCTGCATCGGCAGGCCGCCGCCGGCCTGGTCGCGGCCTTCGACGCGCGGGAAGCACCCGATGCACTTCTCGCTCGTGCGCGTGGTCGGCCGGTAATAGGTCTTCTTGTAAGGGCACGCTTCCATGCACTTGCGGTAGCCGCGGCAGCGCTCCTGGTCCACGAGCACGATGCCGTCCTCGGGCCGTTTGTAGATGGCGTTGCGCGGGCACGCGGCGAGGCACGCCGGGTAGCTGCAGTGATTGCAAATGCGCGCGAGGTAGAAGAACCACGTCTTGTGCTGCGGCAGCGCCTCGCCGCCGGAGAAGTATCGGCCTTTCGAGCCCTTCTGCGAACCGGTGGGGTTGTCTTCGAAGCGGTTCGGCGCGGTCCACTCCTCGTCGGTGGGCAGGTAGCCAAGCACACGGTTCGCGCCCTCGGCGCCGATATGCGTCATACCCGCCTCGAAGACGGTCTTGCCCTTGAACTGTCCGTAAGGTGCGCGCACGTCCGTCGCCTCACCGGCCCAAGTCTGGCCGCCGGGATTGGATTGCTCGAGAAGGTCGAGTGTCTTGACATCCCAGCCGTGCGGATAACCGCCGTAGGGTTTCGTCTCGACATTGTTCCACCACATCGCTTCCTGGCCTTTCGAAAAGGTCCATGTGGACTTGCACGCCATCGTGCAGGTCTGGCAGCCGATGCAGCGGTTGAGGTTGAAGACGAACGCGAACTGCTGGTCGGGAAACGCGGCGTCGTAGGGGAATTCCATCTCGCGGCCGAGCTGCCAGTTGAAGACGTTGCTCATGTTCGTTACAGCGTTGAATCGTTACAGCGTGAGATCGGGTGCGGGATTGCCGAGTGGGTCGAGGGGAGCGGCAGGAACAGACCGTGAATCACACGGCCCGTCGCTGCCGCATGCGCAGGCACTCGCGATGGACTGTCGGAAGTGAATCGGCTCCCAACGTGCTTGGGGAGCGCACGCCTCTGGCGTGCTCGACGCGGCGTCCCGCCGCGTTGTCGGCGATTCGTCCGGTTCCTGCGAGTTCGCCGAGGTTGTCGGCGCGACGCCGACAACGGCACGCGAGACGCGTGCGCTCCCCGGCAGCGCAATCGGCGTCTTCCACTCCACCCACTTTCCCCACCGCGCGAAGGCGTCGCTGATCTGATCGCGCACGAACTGCTCGCCCTTGTTCTGAAGCACCATGTTCATGCCGAGGTAGGCCGGGTTCTGGAACAGCGCGAGGATTTGCTTGTGGTTCCAGCCCATGCGCAGGAACTCCTCGATGAAGCACTCGCATATCGCGCCCGAGGTGTCCTCGTCGGTGAGCAGCGCCACGCCGTTCAATTCCAGCGGGTCGTCAAAATCGAATTCGTCTTTGGGCATCTCTGGATTTGGTTGTTTGGACGCGGGTGAAACGCGCCATCCGTGGTTCACTCAAAACTCGCCCCGCCGCCGCCCGTCGCGAAGCCTCCGGCGAGATACTTGTTCATCTTGTCGTTCTCGCCACCTGGCGAAGTTCCTTCGGTTCCCGGTTTCCACGGGCCGCGCGCGTTGAGGCCGCCGTCCTCGGCTTTCGTCACGCGAACCAGACATTCCTTCGGCACCGTGTTCACCGCGTGGTTGTCCGCTTCGCCGCCGAAAATGAAGCTCATGTTCACCTTCGCCTTGTGGAAAAGCGTGTCGGTCTGGTGCATCGGCATGTGCCAGTTGCGGGTGATGCTTTGCTGCGAGCCGAAGCGGAAGTTCGAGATGTAGCCCTCGTCGGTGAGCGAAAGCCCGTCGGGCCTCGTCTGCTGCGCCTTCACGGTCTTCTCGGTCGCGATGAAGCTGCCATGCTTCATCATCACCACATGATACGGGTAGGCCGCGTTGAAGGTGAGGCGCAACATGCAGCGGCTCACCTTGTAGAACGGGTCGCTCGGCGTCGCGCCGAGATACGGGCGGTCGGCGGGATTGGCGTCCACATACACGTAGTCGCCGTCCTTGAGGCCGAGGTCGCGCGCCGCCTGCGGGTTCATGTGAAGCTGGTGCTCGCCGACGTTGGGCAGGCGCTTGTCGAGACGGTAAGGGTCGCCGAAGTTTGAGTTCCAGATGAGGTGCCAGTCCACGTTAGCCCACGACGAATGCACCGAGTGCCGAGACTTCGGCGTGAGGCAGTAAAACTGAAATCCCTTTTCCCACAGGAAATTTTTCGATTGCTGCGCCTGCGCCCACGGCAGCTTCACGTTGCGCACGGTGCGTTCGTCCCAATGTTCCGCATCGAGCGGGATGCCAAAGTCATTCGGGCGCACGAAGGGATTTGAGCTGATGATGACATTCGGCAGATACGGCGTTGCCTCCGGCCCTTCGCGGTGCACGATGAAGTTCTCGCCACATGCGAGCGCGGTCGGGTCGTCGGTGTAGGAGTTGAGACGGCCCGTCTCCGTGTAGAACGGGTAGCTGTCGTGCACCTGCTCGTAAAACGGCACCCGCGGGTAGCTGCGGAAGAGCATCAGCGCGCCGCCCGGCGGGCCGAACTTGCCGGCCATGATGTCGTCGAGGTGGTAGCCGGCGGTCGTCGTGCACGTGTCGAGCAGGCGCTGGATGTAAACGCGGCGCCGGCCTGTGTGCTCAAACTTGAAGTGATCGAAAAAGCGTTTGTCGCCCGTGACTTTCCCGAGCGCGGCGGCGATGCCCGCGAGAATCGCAAGGTCATCCTTCGAGTCGTAAAGCGGCTTGATGCCGCCTTTCCAGATTTGCAGGAAGGGATTCGAGCAGCTCGCCGTCATCTCCAAATCCTGGAACTCGACCCACGTGTTCGCGGGCAGGCCGAAGTCGGAATACTCCACGCTCGCCGTCATCTGAGTCTCGAGTGTGACGATGAGCTCGACGTTCGGGTTGACGTTCTTGATGACGCCGTAAGCCCACTTGGCGTTGTTGATGAGGTTGACGTTCGTCGTGAAGATCGCCTTCGTCGGCGACGGCATGTGCGTCTTGCCGGTGAACACTTTGCGGCCTTCCTTCGGCGTGTGGACGATGAGCGGGCGGTCGCCGTGGCTCCAATAAGCCGGCTCTTCATCCTTCGTGTAAGCGTGCGCGTGAACGTCGCGGCCGTGTGCCTTCGGGTCGAGGTTCTGCTTGAATGGGTCCTCGCCAATCCAGCCCTTGAAACCCGGCCCGGTGAGCTTCGAGCCTTGGAACAGCGCGGCCTTGTAGTTGCCCGCCCAGCCATGGCAGCCCGCGCCAGGCTTGCCGAGGTTGCCCGTGAGCATGATCGGCAGATACGCCGCGCGGTTTGCCTCGGTCGCATGGAACCAGTGGTTGATGCCTTCGCCCTGATGAATCGAGCACGGCTTGATGGTCGCGATGTCCTTCGCGAGTTGCTCGATCAACTCCTTCGGCGCGCTCGTGATTTCGCTGACCGTGTCGAGGTCGTAGTCCTTGAGGTGGATTTGATAAAGATTCCATGAAGTCGCGACCTCGACCTCGCTGCCGTCAGCGAGTTTCACGCGGCCTTTGAACTCGAGCTGCGGATCAATGCCCGTCTTTGCGAACGCTTCGCCGACCAGGTCGCGATGAACCGCCTTCGGCGAATGGGTCCTGGCATCCCACACCACGAAATCGCCGAGGTTCCTGTGCTGTTCGTCAGTGATGCCCTGGACCCTCTTGCTCGGACCGTCGGGCGATAGCGTGTTGGCGTAGTTCGGAAAAACTTCCGCCGCGCGCAAACGCTTGAGGTTGTCCGTGCGGATGAGCATCGGGAAATCGGTGAACCGCTTCACGAATGTCTCGTCATACCACTTGTTCTCCATCATCAGGCGCGTGACGCCGAGCCACAGCGCCGCGTCGGTGGCGGGGCGGACGGGAATCCAGTAGTCGGCCTTGGTCGAGGGCGCGCCGTATTCGGGCGCAATGACGACGATTTTCGCGCCGCGCTCCATGCACTCGATGAACCAGTGGGCGTCGGCCATTTTGTTTTCCACGAGGTTCTTGCCGTTCATGATGATGAGCTTCGAATTGCGGAGGTCGTTGAAGTCCGTCTCCGAATTCTGCAAGCCATGCACCCACGGATGGCCCGGCGCCTGGTCGCCGTGCCAGGTGTAGTTCGACCACGTGCGGCCGGCCTTCGCTTCCCCGGGCTTCACGCCGCGCACGTGGACATCGAGCAACGCGAGCGAGTTGCACAGGCGATACATCCCGTATTTGCCCATCACGCCCAGCAAGCCCATGCCGCCGCGCATCTTGATGGTGCGCGTGCCGGCGCCGCCCATGTCGTCAATCATCTCCTGCGGATAACCCTGCGCTTCGAGCAGCTTCGCGCCGGATTCGCCGGAGTAACGCTTCGCGACCGCGACCGTGCCGCGGGCGATGTAGTCGAACGCCTGCTCCCACGAGAGCCGGTCAAACTTGTCCGTGCCGCGGGAGTCGAACTTGTATTTCGTGCGCAGCTCCTTTGTCAGTTCAGGGAAACCGTCATCGGCCCAGCGCCGCCACCCGCGTCGAACGATGGGATGTTTCAGCCGGTAAGGTCCGTAGAGAATGCGGTGGAACGTGTAGCCCTTGGCGCAATGGCGGTTGCCCCAATTGGCCGAAGCCTTGTTGCCATAGAGGTCCGAGTAGGTGTGGATGTCATACTGCTCGCCGAGGCGGACGATGACGCCGTTGCGGACGTGCGCGGTGATGCGGCAGTTGTGCGTGTCGTTCGGCGCGCAGACCCACGAAAAGGCGCGGTCGTAGGCGTATTGATCGCGGTAGAGTTGCTCCCAGCCACGGTTCGGATAAGTCGAGAGCGGATTGCCGCCGACTTCCTGCGCTTGGAGAAACCGCAACGGCAGCATCTGCGCCGCCGCGATGCCCGCGCCCGCGAGGCCGCTGCGCTGGATGAAGTCGCGACGAGAAAGGAAACCGGTGCTCATGGTTCGAGGAGGAGTTGATACCAGTTGCTGATGACTTTGCGTCCATTGCGATCTCCCTGCTCACCATTCCACACCGCGAAGGACACGGGCACGGGCTGCTTCAGCCGGAGCTTCACATCCTCCGCGTCGGGTGAATTCAGTTCGCGCGTGAACAGGACGCTCCAATGCGCATCGCGCCAGATGCCTTTGCCCCGCACGTTCTGGCGCGCCAACGACTGCGACTTGAGCGTGCCGAAGCCGCGCGCGTTCGCGTCCTCGACCGGCGATGTGTGCGGAAGCGCGATGAGATTCTTCGCGGCTTCAGCCGTGTGGATGAGCGTGTTGGTTTGTGTGTAGAGGTCCACGTGCATCGAGGGATACTGCTCGCGAAGACCGTGCGGCCGGCCGTCGGCCTCCTGCTGCCAGCCCGCGCGCCAGAACCACAGATTCACCGGGTTGTCTTTGTCGCCCATGCCGAGGAACGGCGTCGTGCCGTTCATCGAAAACTGCAGCGCGATGCCGTCCTGGAAATCCTGCACACGCACCGGCGCTCCGTTGGCGATGTCGTCCCGCCACTGGCAAAGGATCGCGAGCCGACGGCCGTCGTGAAGCGCGGTCACGGCGACGGCGTAAATCGGCTTCGGCTCGGGCCAGAGCGGGTTGAGCGGGATGCGCACCGGGTCGAAGCGTTCCCACTGCGTGTCCGCCGGGTCGGTCGGCAGCTTCTTCACACGGCGCGCGCGGATGAAGGCGTCCTCGAGCTTGAGGATGTCGCGCACCTCGGCATCAGGCCGGCGCAGCGATCGGATGTAATGCACGAGCGCCCAGCGCTCTTCGGGCGACATGAGTTCGGGCCCGAACGGCGGCATCGGCGTGCCGGCCATGCCCGTGAGGATGCGCAGGTAAATGTCGCGGCCCGAGTGCCCGCCGCGGAACGGCGCGGTGTTGAAGTCACGAGGCAGCAGGGGAAACCCCTGCGAATCCTTTAGCGTCGCCGCGGTCGGCCCATCGCCCGCACCCGAATCGCCATGGCACGCGTTGCACGCGAACTTGATGAACAGGTCGCGCCCCGTCGCGACGGCGTTCGCGTCGGCGGGCGGTTCCGCGGGCACGACGGAGCGCGGCTTGAGCTCGCCCCTGCGCGCGGCCTCCTCGAAGCGGTTCACGCGCCGGCCCGCGGAGTCCGTAAACGCCGTGAGGTGTTTGATGCGGGCGACGAGCGCGTGGCGGTCGGCCTCGGGCAGGTGCGCGAAGCCCGGCATCGACGTGCCGGGCACGCCGCGCGTGATGGACTCGAGCAAGTCTTCATCCGTCGGTAGCGAGCCGTTCGGCGTGGACTGGATCTTGAACTGCCCCGCGCTGAAATCGCGTGGTCGCGGGAAGAGCCACACACTCGCAAGCCCTTTGCCGTCGCCGGTCGCGCCGTGACACGCCGCGCAATGAAGGTCGTAGGCGGCCTTGCCGCGATCAGGCGCGTTGTCAGGAGTGGCGCCGGAGCCACCCGCAGCAATCCCCAACATTGCGAGGGAGATGGGTGCGATTCCGGTGCGGACGCAGTGTCCGAAGCGCAGCGCCTTCATACGACGCCGCCATCAAGCCACGGACGCGCGGCGTGCGCTTATCCTCTCTTGCGCTTCCGTCGGCAGTTTTTGTCCGGCGGCTCAATTCGGCACGGGCGCGGGCGTCGGGTGGTGGCGCTTCGCTTTTTCCGCCACGTCGTCGTGCGGGGTGGGCTCGTATTCGTAGTCGTCGGGTTCGACGTAGTCCTTGCGCATCGGGTGGTCCTTGAACTCGTCCCACATCAGGATGCGCCGCAGGTCGGGATGGCCCTCGAACACGATGCCGTAGAGGTCGAAAATCTCGCGCTCCTGAAAGTCGCACGCGCGCCACAGCGGCGCGAGCGACGGCAGGCGCACATCGGCGCGATTCGCGGTGCGGACGCGCAGGATGAGTGGCCCGTGCTTGAGCGACATCGAGTAAAGGTGATACACGGACTCAAGGTAGCCGGGGATGGTCTTGTCGGTCGTCTCCTCGACCTCCTTCTCGACGCCATCCACGAGCTTCTTCACCTTGGTCTTGGTCTTCTCGACGCGGTCGAGCCAGTCCACGCCGGTGACGTTGGAGCAGTAATCGAGGCGCAACCGCTGGTCGTCGCGGAGGAACTGCGCGACGGCAAAGGCGTGTGCCGTGTCCACGAGCAACGAATGCTGCGCGCACGGGCTGTCGTTCCTCACGATGGACACCTGCGCGCCGGGCACGGCGGCTTCGATGCAGGTCTTGATTTGTTCGAGCGTCTCCATCAGCCGCGCGCCAACACCGCCGGTTTCCACACGCTGGAATTCATCGACGGCACGAGGTCGTGTTCGCCGAACTGCGGCACGGGAAATTCGCTGGGCGCGGCGGCGTCGGTGTGCCGGGCGCGGCCTTCGCCGGTGAGTTTCTGGACGTCGATCTTCCGCTGCAAGGTCATGAACGCGTGGATGAGCGCCTCGGGGCGCGGGGGGCAGCCGGGGATGTGGACGTCCACCGGGATGTAGCGGTCCACGCCCTTGAGGACGTTGTAGCCCTGCTTGAACGGCCCGCCTGAGATGGCGCACGCGCCCATGGCGATGACGTATTTGGGCTCGGGCATCTGGTTGTAGAGGCGCACGACCTGCGGGGCCATCTTCTTGGTGACGGTGCCGGCGACAATCATGAGGTCGGCCTGCCGCGGCGAGGGGCGGAACACCTCCGCGCCGAAGCGCGCAAGGTCATAGCGCGCCATGCTCGCGGCCATCATCTCAATGGCGCAGCACGCGAGCCCGAAGCCGAGCGGCCACACGGAGTTGCTGCGGCTCCAGTTGTGGAGCTCCTGCAGCGTCACGGTGAAGACGCCCTGCTTCTGCAATTCACTTCGGAGCCCGGAGTCCATCTTGTTTCAAGGCCTGCTCCTGATCTCCATCTCTCACTTCCACGTCAGCACGCCCTTCGCCCAGGCCCACACGAGCCCTTCGGCGAGCAGCAGCACGAACAGCATCATCGCCGCGAACGCGCCCACGCCGAGGTCGAGGAACGCCACCGCGAACGGCAGCAGGAACACCACCTCGACGTCGAACACGAGGAACACAATCGCGTAGAGGTAAAACTCCGAGCGGAACCGGATCCACGGGTCGCCCTTCGAGGCGAGGCCGCACTCGTAAGTGTCGTTCTTGTCGGGGCCGGGCTTCTGCGGCGAAAACGTCAGCGCCCAAAGCCGGGCAAGCGCGAGCGGCAGCAGCGGGAAGACGATCGCCACGACGAGAAAGACCGCGATGAACAGATACGGGCTCTGCAAGGTGGTGGCGGTGTTCATCAGCGGCCGCGACGCTAACGACCGTGCGGCGCGCCGTCAAGGAAGGCGGCCTTGAATTGGGGCGAACTCACTCCGGCTGGTGCCGGCGCAATCCGACGGACTGTGCGATGTCGTCGAACTCCTCGCGGCTCACTTCGCAAAGCTGCTTGCCGCGGCCGCGGAGCTTCTCGTTGATCTTGATGGCCTTTTCGGTCATGACTTCGTGCGTTTCCTTCGAGCCGCCGATCAAGGCGAAGTTCTCGCCCGTCGTGATGCGCTTGTGGCCGTCGGAGTCGAGCCCCACCCCGAGCATGAGAGCCTTGGGCGGTTGCGGTCGTTTCTTCTTGGGCGCGCCTGCCATGGGGGAAGCCTAGAGCGGGCGGACTGAACTGCAAGGCGCAACCGCCGGGGTCCTGCGGCGGTTCGCTTGCGTTGGTGTCCCGGCTGCGACTACGCTCGCGCGATGCGACTGCTCGACCGCTATCTGCTGCGCGAGTTGCTCGTTCCCCTCGGCCAGTGCCTGCTTGGGTTCTACATCTTCTGGGTCGCCTTCATGCTGTTCACGGAGATGGGGCAATTCCAGTCGCGCAAGACCGGGGCGGCAGACGTCGCGGCCTATTATGTGTTCAAGACGCCGGAGATGCTGCTCACGGTCGTGCCCGTCGCGCTCTTGCTCGCCGTGCTGCTGGCGCTGACGAACCACGCGCGTCACCACGAACTCGTGGCGATGCGCGCCGCGGGCATCGGCATCTGGCGGCTTGCCGCGCCCTGCCTCGGCACGGGCGCGGTGTTGAGCGCGGGGTTGCTCGCGTTGAGTGAATGGGTGGCGCCGCGGGCCGATGAACTGGCCGCGGAAATTTTCACGCCCGGTCAGGCCGGGCCGGCCGAGTCGCAATGGCATCCCCATCTTCACTTCGTCAACGAGCGCGAGGGCCGCACGTGGCGGGCGCGCAACTACAACAAGCTCTCGCACGAGATGCTTCATCCCGACGTCGAGTGGGCCCAGGCCGACGGCACGCGGCGCCAGCTTTTTGCCGAGCGCGCGTGGCGGACCAACGACGCGTGGGTCTTCGAGAACGTCCAGTTGTTCATCTGGACCACCGCGCAGCCGGACGTGCCGGCGCGCGCGCTCACAAACCGGCTCGTCGTGCGCGAGTTCGCCGAGTCGCCGCGCCTGATCCTGAGCGAGATCAAGATCGGCGCGATGGACAGTTATCGCATCTCGAAGAAGATCCGCTTCACGCTCGCGGAAATCGCGGACTACCAGCGGCTGCACCCGGAGCTTCGCGAGCCGAAACGGTCCGAACTGGCCACGCAATTCCACGCCCGGCTCGCCGCGCCGTGGACGTGCCTGGTCGTGGTGCTCGTCGCCCTGCCGTTTGGCGCGATGACCGGCCGGCGGAATGTGTTCGTCGGCGTGGCGGCGAGTGTGTTCATCGTGTTCGCGTTTTACATCCTCTCGCGGCTCGGGATGGCTGCGGGCACCGCGGGCCATGTGCCGCCCGTGCTTGCCGCGTGGGGTCCGCTTGTGCTCTTCGGCACGGTCGGCGCGTGGATGACGGCGCGCGTTCGTTGAGATTCAAATGCCTGGCAGCAGGTCGCGCGGACGGGTCGTTGCCCGATTGCGGGCCACTTTGAACCTTGAACTTTGAACCTTGAACTTTGAACGTCGGCTTTGATGAACGACGAGTTGTCCGCGTTGAGATTGCAGGTGGAGCGGCTCTCGCTGCTTCACCAAGTCAGCAACGTCATCCACTCGACGCTCGACTCGCGCGAGGCGCTCGGGCTGTTGCTGCGCGAGGCGGTGAGCCTCACGCGCGCCACGAGCGGCTCGGTCGTGCTGCTCAATCCCACCACGGGGCTGATGGAAATCGAGGCGTCGCACGGACTGCCGGCAGACGCGGCGGGGCTGCGCTTTCGCATCGGCATGGGGCTCACCGGATGGGTCGCCCGCACGGGCCAGCCGGTGCGCGTCGGTGATGTCGGGCGCGACCCGCGGTATTTGCGGGTGGACTCGCGCGCGCGCTCGGAACTGGCGGTGCCGCTGCCCAGCGCGGGCGATGCGCGGGGCGTGCTCAACCTCGAGTCGGACAGGCCCGACGCGTTCTCAGCCGGCGACCAGGCGTTGCTCGAGGAGCTCGCCACCCAGGCGGCGCGTGTCATTCACAACACGTGGCTTTACGAGCAGCTCCGGCTCAAGGCGCGGCTCTTCGAAGGGCTGTTCAGCGTCGGCCAGGCGATCAACTCCACGCTCGACCTCGACGAGGCGCTCGGCACGATCACGCGCGAGGCCGCCACGCTCATGGACGCGCGCGTGTGCTCGCTTCATCTGCTCGATGAGTCCCGGCAATGGCTCGACCTGCGCGCGAGCCACGGTGCGGGCCGCGCCTATTTGCGCAAACCCCGCCTGTCCGCCGAGGAAAGCCTGCCCGGCGTCGTGGTCCGCCGCAAGAAACCGCAGCAGATCGGGGACGTGCAGGTGTCGGCGCGTTACCAGCACGCGGACGCCGCGCGGCGCGAGGGCCTCGTCTCCCTGCTGAGCGTGCCGCTGCTGTTCAGCGGGCACGCGACGGGATCGCTGAGCGTTTACAAGGACCGGCCGCACACGTTTTCCAACGAGGAGGTGCGCATCCTTTCCGCGCTCGCGGACCTCTCGGCCATCGCCATCGAGAAGGCACGGCTTTACGAGCGCATCGTGGACGTCGAGGAGCAGCTCCGGCAGAACGAGAAATTCTCCGCGCTCGGGCTGCTTGCCGCCGAGGTCGCTCACGAGATTCGGAATCCGCTCACGGTGATGAAGATGCTCTATCACTCGCTGGACCTGCGCTTCGAGGCGGCGGACCCGCGCGCCGAGGACGTCCGCATCATGGGCGCGAAGATGGAGCACCTGAACCGCATCGTGGAGCAGGTGCTGGACTTCGCGCGCAGCACCGAGCCGCAGCTTGCGCCCGTGGATGTAAACCAGTTGCTCGACGACCTCGGCCTGCTCACGCGCCACAAACTCGCGCATCAAGGCATCGTGCTTGTTCGAAAGCTCGGCCCGGCGCTGCCGCCCGTCCCCGCGGACGCCACGCAACTTGAGCAGGCCTTCCTGAACCTCACGCTCAACGCGGTCGAGGCCATGCCCACGGGCGGCCGGCTCACGCTCACGACGCGACTGGCCCGCACACCGCGCTCGCACGATCCGCCCGCGCACGTCGAGATCGAGTTCAAGGACACGGGCGGAGGGATGAACGAGGAACAACGGAAGCGCGCGTTCAGCTCGTTGCTCAACACCACGAAAGCGCGCGGCACGGGACTCGGACTCGCCATCGTGCGCCGCGTCGTCGAGACGCATCGCGGCAAGGTGCACATCGCATCCCGCGCCGGGCGTGGCACGACGATCACGGTGTTGCTGCCGTTGTGAGAGGAGGACGACTGGATCGGCGGACGGCGCTACGCCTTGTTCAGCGCCTTCAGGTGGGTGATGCGGAAGCGTGCGCCGCGGGGTTCGTTGGCGAGGCATTCGATGCTCCAGCCGTGCGCGGACACGATCTGCTGCACGACGGCGAGGCCGAGGCCGGTGCCTTCCTTGTGCGAGGTGAAGTAGGGCTTGAAGATTTCGGCGCGGTTCTGCAGGGGGACGCCGGGGCCGTTGTCGACCACTTCGAGCCACGCGCCGCCGTTTTCACGGCCCACCAACACCTCGATTCGTCCGCCGGCGTCCGCAGCCTGAATGGCGTTGAGCAGGAGGTTGAAGAGCGCCTGACGCAGAAGTTGTTCGTCGGCCTCGATGACAATCGAGTCGTCGGGGACAGCGAGATCGATGCGTTTCTCGTCGGTGTCGATGGAGAGGGCGCGCGCGACCTCGGCGGCGACGTGACCGACCGCGACCGGCGAGCGGCGGATGTCGCGCGGGCGCGAGTAGTTGATGAATTCGTTGAGCTGCGCGGTGACGCGGTCCGCCTCGTCCACGATGGCGCGCGAGCGGTCGCGGATGTCGGCGGGCGCGGCGGGTTCCTTGGAAATGAGCTGCGCCATGCCGCGGATGAGGTTGAGCGGGTTGCGCGTCTCGTGCGCGAGGCCGGCGGCGGCGAGGTTGAGTTCCTTGAGGTGTGCGTTCATCTCGCTGGCTTTCACGAGGCGGATTTGAAGCTCGGAGGATTTTACAAGGTTGCGCCAGCCGAAGGCCATGGCCGACGCGGCCACGGTGGCCAGCACGGCGACGAGCAAACGCAGCACAACGTCCCGACGGCCGGATTCGATCACGCTCGCGGTGGACATCACGATGAGGAAGCTGTGAACGCCCTGCTTGGTGATGAGCAACTGGAATTCGTCCGGGTTCATCCAGTTGGGCCGCACGAACGGGCCGCGGGGCGGGCGCGGGCCGCGCAAACCGGCGGCGGTGTTGGTGGAACCGGTGGCGTCATTCGTCCCGGCGGGGGGCGGTTGCGTGAACACCACGGGGTTTTCGGTCGCGCCGGTCGGGACTTCGGTCTGGTCCGCCGGCGGCGGGCGGTCACGGGGCGGGCGGCTGCCGGCTGGCGGGCGGTTGGTCTCGAACGTGAGGAAGATTTCCTCGCGTGGCATGATGATCGGCGGCGGCGGCGGGCGCGGGGGGGTGATGTCGGACTCGTTGGTGAGGTTGGCGCCGAGGTCCACGAGGTTCATCAGCGTGACCGTCTGTTCGGTCCAGACTTCGCCGGGACGGAACACGCTCGCGGGCTTGAATTCGATGCGCTCGCCGGCGGTGGCGACGACCTCGCCGGAGGCGCTGAGCAGTGCGATTGAGTTGACCTCGTTGGTGCGGATGAGCGCGGAGAGCGCGGACTCCATGCGCTCGCGAGAGACGATGCCGCCGAAGCGCCGCTGCGAGCGGACGACGATGCCGAGGGTGGAAGTGATGTCGCGCCCGCGGTGGCGCAAGAGCTCGCGGGCGGCCTCGTTTACGCGCCGGTGCTCGGCGGCCTGCCACGCGAGCACCACCGCCCATGCGACGGTCAGCGTGAGGTAAACGAGGAGGCTTCGCCGGCTCACGGAGTCAGACGCCGGACGGCGCGTTTATTTGCGCGGCGGAAGCGACGGCGAGACCGTCGCGGGTTTGCGCGCGGGTGGTTCGGGCGCGCCGGCAACGGGCGCGGCGGCGGCACCGGGTTGCGTGGCGGACTGGGGCTTCGCGCCGTTCGCGGGTGGCTTGGCGCCGTTCGCGGGTGGCTTCGCGCCGTTGGCCGGCGGCTTGGCGCTATTCGGGGGCGCGGTCGTGTCCACGTCGAACGCGCGGTTGAGTTCCTGTTCGCTGAAAGCCTTGCGCGGCATCTCAAGTTTGTTGGCCTCGCGCGCACTGGCCTCGATGAGGTCGCCCGGCTTGTGGATGACCTCGGGCGTGAGGAAAATGATGAGCTCGGTCTTCACGTCCTTTTTCTCGGTGCGCTTGAAAGCCGCGCCGAGGAGCGGGATGTCGCCGAGGAGCGGCACTTTCGTCTTGGTTTCGCGCTTGTCGGTCTTGATGAGCCCGCCAATGACGACGGTCTTGCCGCTCTCGGTCACGACGACGGTGTCCGCGGAAATCTTGTCGATGGCGTTGACGGTGAGGTTGGTGGAGATGGCGACGGTCTGCGCGCCGACCTTGGAGATTTCCGGCGCGACGATCATCTCGACGAGTCCCTCGGAGCTGATGAACGGGGTGACGCGCAGGATGATGCCGATGTCCTGATATTGCACGGTGTTGATCTGGCCGCCGTTCTGGTCGAAGCGCGTGTTGGTGATGAACGGATAGGACTGGCCCACGACGATGTTGGCCTGCTGGTTGTTGCGGGCGAGGATGGTCGGGCGCGAGAGCACCTCGGTCTTTGCAAGCTGGCTCAGCGCGTTGATGGTCAGTTCCACGTTTGCGCCGACGGGCAGGATCTTGTAGAAGAGGCCGCGGTCGGTCCCCGTGCCGCCGGGCACGCCGAGCAGGCTGAAGATTTCCCCGCCCTGTTTGTTGTTCACGTCGTGCTTGAGCTTGCCCTGCACGCCGAGGTTGAAGTCGTCGGTGTAGGTCACCTCGACGAACACGACGCGGATGAGCACCTGCGGCTTGGGCCGGTCGAGGTTTTGGATCACGGTCTTGAGGTGCTCGTTGGTTTCGTCGTCGGTGATGACAATGATCTGGCGCGTCTCGGGATCGATCGTGATGAGCGCCTCGCCGACGCGGGTGTTGCTCGGGTAGGTGCCGGTGTTCGCGCGCCCGCCGCCGCCCCCAAAGCCGCCGCCCCCAAGGCCGCCGCCGCCAAAGCCGCCAAAGCCGCCAAAGCCGCCAAAGCCGCCGCCGCCCGGGCGCTGCTGTGCCGGTGCGTTCATGGGGGTGAGTGCGATTGCCGAGAGGAGCGCGACTGCCATCGCGCAACGGTTGGTCCAGGACTGTTTTTTGTTCATGGTGTGAATCTTTCGTGCCCGAGGGTTGGCGGAAGTGATACGGCTTACCGGAAGCCGCCGGATCCACCGAAGCCGCTGCCGCCGCCGAAGCCGCCGCCGCCGCCGCCAAAGCCGCTTTGGGTGCCGCCTGTGCCGCGACTCTGTGAGTTGTTGTTCTGCCGGTTGGCAAGCGCGTCGGTCGTGCGCTGGCTGTTTTGCGACGACCGCGTGTTCTGGCCTTCGAACAGGCCGCGCAGCACGTTTTGCACGGTGTTTACGTCCGCGTTCTCGAGCGAATAGGTGAAGACCTTCTGCTTGCGCGCCGGGCTCGAATCGAGCTGTAACACCATGTCGGCGATCTGATCCATCATGTCCTTGGCCGCGGTCACAATGACGGACGAGGTGCGCGCGTCGGGCACGGCGAGGACGCGCTGCTGCTTGCGCGCGCGTTCGCTGTCGCCGGTGGCCGTCGTTCCCGTGCGCCCGCCTGTCGAACCGCCGGGACCGCCGCGGCCGAAGATGCCGCCCGGACCTCCGCCAAACGCGCCGCCGAATTGCAGGCCGCGGCTCCGGTCGCTGTTGCCGGAGCGCGTCGGGTCGGGGAAGAGCGACGCGAGGAGCGACGCCATCTCCGTGGGGTCGGAGTTCTTGAGGTGGAACACGCGCAGCTCGGTCACGTCCTGCGTGGCGGTGTCGAGTTGCTTGATGAGATCCTCGATGGTGACCATGAGGTGCTCGGGCGCGTTGATGATGACGGCGTTGCTCTGCTCGTCGGCGACGGCCACAACGCGGGCGTTGGAAACCGGACCTCCGCCGGTGCGTCCGCCGGTGCGTCCGCCGAATCCGCCCGTGCCGCTGCTGCCGAATCCGCCTAAGCTCCCTCCGCCGAGTCCGCCGAGTCCGCCGAATCCGCCGAATCCGCCGAATCCGCCGAATCCACTGCTGCTGCGACCGCCGCCCGGGCTACCCTGGCCGAAGCCACCTTGTTGAGTGCCCGTGGCGGGTGTGAACAGGTCCTTGATGATCGTCGCCAGGGCCTTCGCGTCTCCGTATCGGAGTGCGAAGACCTTGATGCCCGTGGTGCCGGTTTGCGAGAGGTCGAGGGCCTGCACAAGTTCGGTGAGGCGCCGGATGTTGCGCTTGGTGTCGGTGATGACGATGGAATTGGCGCCGTCGTTCGCGGTCACGGTCTGGTTGCCCGGGAGAATGGGCGCGAGGTCGGAGAGGATTTGACGCGCGCCCACGAACTTGAGCGGGATGACCTGCGTGACGATCTCGTCGGTTTTGACCATGTCCTTCGGGTCGCTGCCGGTGACGATGGGGATGTCGTCGAACTTCGCGTCTTCGAGCCGCTTCACGGTGAGCGTCTTGCCGTTCACGATGGCGGCGTAGTTGTTCTTCCGGAGGACCTGGTTGAGCAGGTCGAGCGCCTCGCTCTTGGTGACGGGGTGGTTGCTCCACACGTCCACCGTGCCACGCACCTGGGTCTCGAGCACGATGGTGAAGCCGGCGGCCTCGCTCAAGTAAGTGAGCACCTGGTCGATGCCGACGCCGCGGAAGTTGAGGCGCAGGTTGGCCTCCTCGCCGGTCTTCGGGTCCACGGTCTTGGTGGTGGCGCGCGGCGCGAAGGGATTCTTGGAATCCTTCCCCGCAGGCGGCGTGGTCGCGGGTGGCGTGGTCGCGGGTGGCGGCGTCGTGGGCGTGGCGGGTGGCGTCTGGTTCTGCGCGGCGACGCGGCTGGCGAGCGCGAGGGCGAGCCCGAGCGTGGCGAGTGTGGTTCGTGAGGCGTTCATTGTTTGTTCTCCTGTTGGCGGCGCTCCATGAGGCGCTTCAAAATCTCACTTTCGTTGGCGGGCGGCGTGGTGCTCGCGGGCGGGGGCGGCGAGGAGGGTGACTGGGACGGACCGGGGCCGCCGCCGCCGAAAGTGCTGTTTCCGCTCGAGCCACCGCCATATCGTGCGGTGTAGTAGGCGGTGTATTCCGCGGCGTCGACGAATCCGTTGCCGTCCTTGTCGATCTCGCGGAAGCGGTCGCGCAGTCCGCGGTCGGCCTCCTGCTGCGAAACCCTGCCGTCGCCGTCGCGGTCCTGCTCGCGGATGCGCCGTTGCGCGGAGTCGGCGGCGCTGTTGCTCCCGCTGCTGCTCCCGAAACTACCCCCGCCAAACCGGCTGCGGTCGAAGCCGCCGCCCTGCATGCGGGCTTCCATCATGCGGCGGATCAAGTCGATGTCGCCGCTGCTGCCGAACGAGGAACTTCCGAAGGACGAGGATCCCGACGACAAATACGGGCTGCGATATGGTTCCTCGGGCACGGGCCGGAGGCTGGCGAGCCACGCGCCTTCATCCTCGCGGCGGAGTTGGTAGCCGACCTTGAGTTCCACTTCCTTCTCGTCTTTGAGCAGTTTGACCTGGTCCGTCGCGATGGCGGTAAGCTTGTGCCCTGCGATGACGTCGCCGGGCTTGGCGGTCTTGCGATACGCGGAATTCTCGCTCTCAAAGAACGCGAAGTCTCCCTTCTCGTAGCTCATCGTGCCGACGAGCGCGAAGCTCTCGACCTTGGGCGAGCGGCGGACGGGTTGCTCGGTCTGTTGCGGGCGGCCATTGCGGTTGGGGTTGAAGATGTTCTTGTCGGCAATCGGGCGGAACGCGGCGAAGCCCTCGGCGGGGGACGCGGAACCGGACTTCGACGGCGACGAACCGGACTTGCCGGAGCCGGACTTCGAGTCAACGGGCGGATTCCTCGAGCCGCGCGAGCGAGAGTCGCGCCCAGAGCCTGACCTCGGGTCGGTGGACTTCGGGTCGGTGGTCGCCGTGCCCGGCGTTGAGGTTGTCGTCGGAGCCGTGGCGGGCGGGGCCGTGGGCGTCGTTGCCGCCGGGGCCGTGGGCGGGGCGGCGGGTGTCTTGGCGTCCTGCGCGGCGGCGAGGCTCGCGGTGAACGCCGCAAGAATGAGCGGGAAAGTCTTCATGGCGATGTCTCAAAAGTTACCAGATGGCGGTTGGGTTGTCTTGAAGCAATTCATTTGGCTTCCAGTGGCGAGAGGCGCAGCCCGCTGACAAGCAGGCCGAGCGCGAGTTGAGAGCCGGAGGTGTCGCGGGTGCTGAGTTCGACGGCCTCGATCTTGAGCGCCATGGGGTCCTGTTCGAGCTCGTAGAGGAACCGGCTGAGCGACGAGAGGCTGCCCGAGGCGTCCACGCGGCATTCGAGGAGTGAATGGTCGTCGGTCGCGCCGCGCTTCCACTGCGGCTTGACGGAGCTGACGCTGATTCGCGCCTCGCGGGACCATTTGTCGAAGGCGCTCAACAGTTGCTGCTCGGCGGCGGAACGGTCCTTGGGAAGCGTGCCCTTGCGCATGGTGTTCCAGCGGTCGCGCATGGCGCGGTCGCGGTCGAGCAGGGCGGAGCCGGCGCGGACGTCCTTCTCGAGTTTCGCGATGCGGGCCTGCCGGGCCTTCCACGACGCGGTGAGCGGCTGGACGACGAGCTTGTCGCCCGCGAAGAGCGCGACCACGCTGATGGCGAGGAGCGCGAGGAGATGCTGGCGTTTCTGGGCTTCAGTTTTCATTTCGCCTGGGGGTTCCCCAGTTGAAGCGGAATGTGAACTGCATCGCGGGCGCCTTGCCCTTCATGGAGTCCACCTTGATGTCGGAGACGTTGCCCACGGCGCGCAGCCGGTCCAGCGCCTTGAGCAGCGACGGGCTGTCGCGCATCGTGCCGGAGCAGGACACGCTGGCGAGGTTGCGTATCTCGAAGCTCTTCGCCGCGACCGAGCCGTCCTCGGGGAAGGACTCGGTGACGCGCTGGAGCACGCTCAGGCTCGTGTGCGACTCGTCGAACCACGGGCGATACTTGCGAACCTGCTTCTGGATGTCCTCCAGTTCGCTGACGGGTTTCTTCATCGCGCTCCACTGGCCGTTGAGGCCGTTGAGGCGGAATTGCTGCCAGCCGAATAGCCCGATGACCGACGCCGCGACCAGACCCGCGGCCACGCCCGCCCACGCGAGCTTGCCGGAGGAATAGCGCTCGGAGAACTGCTTCCACAGGCTCGGCTTCGGCGGCAGGAACTCGAACGGCTTGCGCCCGGAAAGATACTGCGCCGCCAGCGCGAGCGCGCACGAGACGGGCGTGTTGTCCGGCACCTTGAGCCCGCCGGCCTCGCTGCCGAAGTTCGGCACGTGCTCGGTGAGCAGCCCCATCGAGGCGGCGCGCGGCCGCAGTTCGATCATCAACTGCTCGGCGAACCGGCTCGCGCCGAAAATCTTGAACTCGCGCACGCCGCCGCGCACCTCGGGGGGCATCTGCCCGAGCGTGATCCGCAGGTCGCGCGCGACGTGCTCGGACTGCAGCCGGCGGTCGCCGCCCTCGGTGTCGAACGCGCCCTCGATCGAGCGCAGCGCGACCACGCCGCCGCCGCTGGTCACCAGCAAATCCACCGCTGACTCGCCGACGACGGCAGCGATCTGCCCGTTCGGGCGGGCCGCAAGGACGCCGGGCAGCGCGGTGAGGCCGGGGGAGAATCCGTGCGGTTTGAGCCCTGCGGCCTCGAGCACTTCATCCAGCCTCGCGAGGTGCTCCCGCGTGACGGCCAGTTGCGTCGCGAAGCGCGCCCCCGACGGCGCGGCGTATCGCGACACGCACACCCGCAAGTCCTCCATCCCGTTTGGAAAGCCGCGCTCGGCCTCGATCTCGAGGAAGCCCGGCACATCCTCCTCGGGCATCTCCGGAATCCCGGCGTGAACCGACAGCACCCACGCGGTGGGCACGCAGGCGACGCAGCGTTTCTCGCGGATGCCCGCGGCGTCGAGCGCGTCGCGCAGTTCCTTGCCGACGAGTTCGACCTCGTCTTTGAACAGGTCGAGCGCGAGCGTCGCGGTCGCGGTCTTTTGGATCGTGACCGAGCCGTTGGTCCGGCGCAGCACGACGGCCTCGAGCCGGCTGCCGTCGAGCGCGAGGGCAAGCAGCGTGGTGGGGGTCTTGTCCTTGGAGAGCATGGTCATCGGAGTTCCTTTGCGAGGCGCGCCTGCTCGCGGATGGCCGGGCCGAGGGCCCAGCCGAAGTGCGTGAGGTCCTGGCGGTGGACGATCCGCGGCGTGCCGGAGCTGGTGTCGAAGATGAACTTTACGCGCTGGTAGCCTCGGGCGTGATGGCCGAGCGCCACGATGTCCGCGCTGAACTGGTAGCTTTGCGCGGTGAGGAACGGCCCGGCGCGGACGGCGTCCTCGCGCTCGAGGACCTCGGACACCCACGCGATGGAGTCGAGCCGCGAGGGGTTGGCCTGGCGGAAGCTCACCAGCGAGCCCGCGTTGTCCGCGCCGATGCCGGGGATGCACTTGAGCACGGCCTCGCTGGCGGTGTTCACGTTGACGCGCCCTTCGATGGATGTGGCGTTGGTCGTGGTGAGGTCCGAGTGGATTTGCGCAAACTCATCGGCGGTCATCTGGCTCACGAGGTAGAACTCCAGCAGGCTGCCAAAGTTGGCGCCGGGCCCGCTGATGCGCGGCATGATTTCTTGCGCGCGGGTTTCGCCGAACTTCTCGTTCAAGAGTCCCTGCAATCGCGCGCCGCCCCCTTGCTGCTGGCCGCCCTGGGTGGGATTGACGTTGATGCGCTGCGAGCCGTCGCTGCGGGTGTTGGGCTCGCGGCTGTGGACGGTCACGTATTCGAGCACGCCCAGGTCGAGCACGCCGTTGCGGTCGTCGCCGGGCAGCGAGTTGTCGCCGTCGTTCTCGTTCGGGTCGAGCACGCCGTTCATGTTCACGTCCTCGCCGTAAAGGATCGCCAGCGTCGCGCCGTAAACGAGGCGCAGTTCCTCGATGGACTCGAAGCGCCCGTTCTTGCAGCGATACGCGGGATTGAGGCGGCCGTAGATTTCGTCCTCGGCGCCGCCCTCGGTCACGGTGCTGTCCTCGTCGCGCCAGTCCACGGTGGCCGCCGAGAACTCCGCGGTGGTCTTCGGCAGCGCCTGCAGCATCTCGAGCGTGGCCGTGTTGAGGTTGAGCTTGGACGCCTCGTCCACAAGCCCGAAGACCGGCCGGTCGGGCGAAACCTGGTCGTCCCCGCGGCCGAGTATCCAAAAGGTCGCGTCGCCGATGGGAACGGCCTCCGATTCGTAGCTCTGCGGATCCGGCCGGAAGCCGTTCGTCTCCTGGTTGGCGAGGATGTAGTTCACGTAGCGCGCCGCGCCCGCGATGGCCTGCCCCGCCTCGACGGTGGCGGTGCGGTTGTCGGCGGCGCGCAACTCGAGCGTGCTCGACTGTGCGAAGTAGAGCGCAAGCGTCACGAGCCCGAACGCGATCCACAGCACGATCACGAGCACGGACGCGCGCTCGGCGCGGTGCGTCCGGGTCGGGGCCGGGTTGACAGCGCGCAGCTTCATTGGCCGGCCTCCGCGGACGCGGTGGCATTGGTCGTTCCCTGCACGAGGATCGGCACCACGATTTCAATCGGCGCGCGCGCCGGGGAATCGGCGGACTCGCGGACGCGTTCAAGGATCATCTTGACGCCCGCGGGCAGCGGCGGGCTGGCGACGGTCGAGTCCCACACGTCGGTCCACGCCGTGCCGTCGAAGAACTCGAAGTGGAAGTTCTCGATGCCGGCCATGAGGAATTGCGGCTCTTCCTCGGCGACGTTGATCGGCAGCAGATTCCGCGTGAGCACGCGCACGAGGTCCTTGCCGGCGGCGTTGTTCGTCGGGAGCACGAGCACGTAGGAAACGCGCTGGATTTCGGACCACGGGGAGTTGTTGTCCACCATGCCGGTGGTCGTGGTGAAGGTGACGGACGCCACGCCGGCGATCAAAAGGACGTTGGTCGAGGCGCCGGTGGTGCCGGGCGTCGCGAGCGGTCCGAGGAGTTGATTGGTGCCGGGCACCACGATGCCCTCGAGGTCGCGCTTGATGATCGCGACGGCCTGGTGCACGGGCACGGCCTGCTCGATGGCCGCGGTGGTCTTGTTGCGCAGGCGCACTGCGCTGAAGAACACCGTGCCGATGGACGCAAGCACGATGGAGAACACCGCCACGGCGAGCAGCAGTTCCATGAGCGTGAACGCGGCGCCGGGGCGCGCGTGTGGCTGGATGAGTTGGCGCGCCGTCCTCATGGCTGGCTGGTGCCTCCCGGGGTGACGGTGAGCGCCGGGTCCTCGGCGATCGTGCTCAGCTTGACGGAATATTCCTGGCCCTGCACCGGGAACTTGACCTCCACGGTCACGAGCAGCAGCGCCTCCACCTCCCAACCCTCGGAGCTGAGCGTCCACTCAAACTCGAACGGGCCGTCCTGCACCGTGCCGCCGCGGCCGGACTCGTTGAACTGCCCGGTGACCAGCGCCTCGTTGAGCATCTGCTCGGCGATGCGGATGGCAACGGTCTTGCGCTCGCCGACGGCGCCCGCGCGCGCGGCCACCCGCACGCCCTCGACGGCAACGGGGATGACGATGGCCATGAAGAGCAGCGCCGCGAGGACTTCCGCGAGAGTGAAGCCCGCCTGCGAGCGCCGGCGACCACGCATGCACGCGGATGCACGCGGATGAGACGCGGCCATGTGCGGCCCGCCTGCCAATCCGTGTTCGTGTCCCTTCGTGTTCATTCGTGGTTTTCCCCGGTCATCTCGCGCCCTGCGGCAGGCCGTTGGTGGAGATTTCGTATTGCAGTTTCGTGCGGCTCTGCACGATGGCGACTTTGCTGCCCTCGTTGGCCGGGTTGCTCTCCGCATCGCCTTCCTTGAGGACGACCCAGTCGGGGCTGCTCGGCGTGATGAAGCCGTCGGTCTGGAACCGGATGATCGGGAGGTTTTGGTAGCTGCCGAGCTTGGCGCGCTGGGCCATGCCCACACCCTGGTTCGCGCCCTCGGGCACCTGGATGGAGAGCGTCTTTGCCAGCGCGTATTCCACGGCCTTCTCGTCCGCGCGCTCGTCGTAGCCGGGCTCCATTTCAAGGCCGTATTTGCCCTCCTGCGCGTCCACCCACAACAGCATCGGCACGCCCTCGGTCACTGCGCGGCTTTGCGCGTAACGCGTGAGCGTGAGGAACCGCCGCGCCTCCGAATCCAGCGCGCGGCCCTTGAAGAAATTCGAGAGCGACGGCGACGCGAGCGCCGCGACGATGGACAGCAGGGCCATCACGAGGATCAACTCGATCATCGTGAACGCGCGGAGCGCCTCGCGTTGCGGGCGGGACTCCAGCCGGGACGTTGTCGGGCTCGGGCTCATCGGTGTTTCGCGTCGGGCTCGCGCCGGCTACGGCCGCCGCGCGTTGCCCGTGCTCCAGTTGGTGATGTCGTCATCGCCGCCGTCGCGTCCGTCGGGGCCGGTGGACATGATGTCGTAGGAGGTCTGGTTGTAGCGGCCCGGGCACTCGTAGATGTAGGGGTTGCCCCACGGGTCGATCGGGATTTCGCCCTTGAGATACGGGCCCTTCCAGCTCGTCGCATCGCGCGGCGCGGACACGAGGTCCTGCAGGCCGTCCTTGCCCTTCGGGTAGTAGCCGTTGTCCACCTCGAAGGCGTCGAGCGCGGTGCCGAACGTGGCGATCTGCGTCTGCGCGGCGGTGATGCGCGCCTGCTCGGTGCGGCCGGAGAACTTCGGCACGACGATCGCCGCGAGCACGCCGAGGATGACGAGCACAAGCAGCAGTTCGATGAGCGTGAAGCCGCGCGAGGCGCGGCGGCGGGTTTCGAGGTTCGGGTTTCGAGCCGGGCGTGCGATGCGGGTTTTCATGTTGGATGGGTTGTGGAGAGTTACTTGATGTGGTCCTGCAAGCTGAAGATCGGGATGACCATGCCGATGAAGATGGTCCCGATGAATCCGGCGATGAAGAAGAGCATGAGCGGCTCGGCCAGCGCCACGGCGGCCTTGAGTTCGCGGTCCAGATCGCCCTCGGTCACGTTGGCGATGCGCACCAGCTCGGCGTCGAGCTTGCCGCTCTCCTCGGCGACGGAAATCATCTCGATGGTCGAGCCGGAAAAAAGCGTGCGGCAATCGCCGAGGCTCGGCCCGAGCGGCTTGCCTTCCTTCACGCGGTCGATGGAGTTGGACACGGCGTCCACGAGGATCTGGTTGCCGATGGAGCGGCGGGCGACGTTCAAGCCGTTGATGAGCGGCACGCCCGCGCCGAGCAGCGTGCCGAGCATCCGGCAGAAGCGCGACATGGCAAACTCCGCCACGAGCGGTCCCACAAGCGGCGCGCGGAGGATGAAGCCCTCCCACACGCGCCGGCCAGCCTCGGAGGCGAACCAGTTCCTCACTATGAAGCCGCCGATCGCCAGGCCCAGCAGCGCGAGCAGCCCGTAGCTGCGCATGAAATCGCTCGTCGAGACGATGAGTTGCGTGAGCGCCGGCAGCTTCGCGCCGAACCCGGCGAACACGAGCTGGAAGCGCGGAATGAAGAACACGAGCAGGAACACCACCACCGCCATCGCGAGGCAGAACAGGATGATCGGGTAGAGCAGCGCGGTCATCACCTTGCCCTTCATTTCCTTTTCGCGCGCCTGGAAGTCCGCGATCTGCGCGAGCACCACGTCGAGAAACCCGCCCGTCTCGCCCGCCTCGACCATCGCCACATACACGCGCGGGAAAACCTCCGGCGACTTGGCCATCGCGTCGGCGAGCGTCATGCCGTCCACCACCAGGTCGTGCACTTCCTTCCACTTCGCCTTCGCGGTCGGGCTCGGCGCTTCCTTTTGAAGAATCACGAGCGCGCGGCTGAGCGGGACGCCGGCGGCCAGCAGGTTGGAAAGCAGGCGGGTGAAGTTCTCGAGCTCGCGCGCGGAGATGCGGTTCCCGCCGAGGTCGAGGCTGGGCGCGGCGGGGGATTCGGGCTGCGCGGCATCGTTTTTTGAGGCGGTCGCGCGGGCCGGCGGGCGTTCGTCGCGCTTCGAGTTCGACTTCGAGGAACCGTTCGCGCCGTTGCGCTCGGCGAGCTTGATGGGCCGCAGGCCGAGGCTTTCCATCTGTTTGAAGGCGTCCGAGCGCCCGCCGGCTTCGAGCTCGCCGACGGCGATCTTGCCGTCGGTCTTGAGCGCTTTGTAGGCGAAGGTCGGCATGGGCATCAGTGGCGCGCCACGGCGATGCTCGCCAGGCTCGCGGTGTCTTCACCGTCGCTTTTGCTGTCCATTGTCGTGCGCGAGACTTCCTTGGCGGTCGTCACGCTCAGCACTTCCTCGACGGTGGTCACGCCCGCGCGCACGAGCCGCCAGCCGTCCTGCGCGAGCGTGCGCATGCCGTCGCGCAGTGCCGCGTCGCGAATCTGGTCGGTCGAGGCGCTGGCGAGGATGAGCTGCCGGATTTCGTTGCTCGAATCCATCCACTCGAAGATCGCGCGGCGGCCGTGGAACCCGGTGTTGCGGCACTCGCGGCAACCGACGGATTTGAAGATGGTGATGTCGGCCGGGATGCCGACCTTGGCCTTGAACGCGGCGGCGGTCGGCGAGGCGTCGGGCTGCGTGCAGTGTTTGCACAGCACCCGGACGAGGCGTTGCGCGAGCACGGCTTCGAGCGACGAGGCGACGAGATACGGCTCGACGCCCATGTCCACGAGCCGTGTGCACGCGCCGGGCGCGTCGTTCGTGTGCAGCGTGGAGAAGACGAGGTGACCGGTCAGCGACGCCTGCACCGCAATCTGCGCGGTCTCGGCATCTCGGATTTCGCCGATGAGCACGACATCCGGGTCGTGGCGGAGGATGGAGCGCAGCCCGCGCGCGAAGGTGAGGCCGGACTTTTCGTTGACCTGAATCTGGTTGATGCCCTTGAGCTGATACTCGATCGGGTCCTCGATGGTGATGATCTTGCGCTCCAGGTCGTTGATCTCATTGAGCGCGGTGTAAAGCGTGGAGGTCTTGCCGCTGCCCGTCGGGCCGGTCACGAGGATGATGCCGTGCGGCATCTGCAGGACGTGGTTGAAGCACTTGAGCTCGCGCAGATCGAGCCCGAGATCCTTCATTCCGCGCAACGTGGAGTTCTGGCGAAGGAGACGCATGACGACCGCCTCGCCGTGCAACATCGGAATGACGCTGACGCGGATGTCGATCTCGGCGTCGTCGAGGCGAATCTTGATGCGGCCGTCCTGCGGGAGACGCTTCTCGGCGATGTTGAGGTGGGCGAGAATCTTGACGCGCGAAACGATCGCGGGCTGGAAGCGCTTGATCTGCGGCGGCACCGGGACTTCCTGCAACACGCCGTCAATGCGGTAGCGGATGCGCAACTCGTCCTCGAACGGTTCGAGGTGGATGTCCGACGCGCGCAGTTCCACCGCGTCGCGGAGGAACTGGTTGACGAAGCGGATGATCGAGGCGTCTTCGGCGGCGGAATCGAGGTCGGTGTCGTCGTGGACGTCCTCGACGACTTGCAAACCGGATTCCTCGGCAAGCGTGCCGAGCGTGTCGGCGCCGACGCCGAGGCGTTTCTTCATCTCGCGCTGGATGATTTCGCTTGGCGCGAGAACGGGCTTGAGCTTGAGGCCGGTGACGGTCTTGAGGGCGTCGAGCCCCTGCGTGGCAAAGAGGCGGCTCGTGGCCACCTCGACGGAGCCATTCGTGCGGCGGAGCGGGAGGATTTCCTCCTTCAACAGCAGCCGCGCGGGGAACAGGGAGAGGACCTGCTTGTCGGGCTCGATGTCTTCGAGCGAGGTGAATGCGACGCCGTATTCTTTCGCGAGCCAGCGCAGGACGGCTTCCTCGGAAACCGAGGAGCCGCCTGCGCCGGACTTTGCGAAGTTGAGGGCGTCCGATGCGGAAAGCTGCCGGGCGGCGATCATCCGCTCCAGCAACTCCTGGGACTGGGCGTCCGGAATCGGGATGGGGCTCATGAGTGATGCACTGGCCATCCGCGAACGCGCGTTCAGCGAACCAGCCCGAACAGGTAAGCCTGCGCCTCCTGCCGGTCGGTCAACACGGCCTTCAAATCGTCCTGGGCCTTCTCGACCTTGGCGTCGGCGGACTTGCGCGCGTCGCGAACCTTCGCGAGCATGGACTTGAGTTCCGCGGAGGGAGCCTTCTCCTCGACGGCCTTGCGGAGCGCCTCGATGTCGGGATTCGGCGTGAAACCAAACGGGTTGGTGCCGCCGCCCTGCGGGCGACCGCCGCCCCCCTTGTCGCCACCGCCGCCCGGACCGCGGCCGCCGAAGCCACTCATCGCGAGGCCACCTAAGCCACCGATCGCGAATGCGCGGGCTTCGCGCTGCGCTTCCGACACCTTTTCGATGCGGGCGGCGAGGACCTTCCATTCGTCGTCGTTCTTCACGTCGAACGCTTCGCGCATGCGTTCCATCGCGCGGGCGCGGAACTCCTCGGCGCGGGCGCGGAACTCCTCGATGTTGAAATTGCCCTTGCCTTGGGCGCTGGCAGTGGGTGCGCCGGCGGATAACGCGACGAGCGCGCCGGCGAACACGATGGTCTTGGCGATCGGATACATGGTTGCTTGGTTGGGTTGGGGTTGGCTGTCATGAGCCCGCCAGCATGAGTGCCAGGAGCTCGTTTTGATACTTGACGCAATCCCTGTGCCACGCCGGGCCGACTGTGTTTTCACGGGATTCGCGCTCTCGCCACCAATAAGTCGCGCAATCCATGCCCACCCAGCCCGGGGCTGGGCAAAACTTGCGCGCACACCCGGTGTCGGGTGTTTCCGATATCATGAAGATCCCGACCGCCCGGGCCGTGTTCCGGCGCCGTCCGGTGCATGCATGTCCCGAGCCATCCGGTTTCAACTGCCTTCGCATGAACTCCGCAGTCTCCATCGCATCGCGCGTCGCGCGGGTGTGCTGTCTCGCTGGCTTCGCGCCTCCTTCGGCAAGCGCGGCGGATGGACCCGCTTGGACTCGCGCTCGAGAACTTCAACGCGCTCGGCATGGGGCGGATATCGAGCGCGGGAAGCCCGTGGATGAAGGCGACCGCGGCCGCCCGCTCACGCCTTGTAAACCACCACCACGCCGTAGTCGGTCACCGCCGCGCCTTCCTTCGGCGTGGGGGTGTATTGGATGGTGTGCACCCCGATGAGGTTTTCCTCGCCGGTGTTGCTGAGAAAGTTCGCGACGGTTTCGTCGAAGCTGTCCTTCCCGTCCTTGACGAAGTCGAGGTGGCGAAAGGTCTTGAAGCGGACTTTGCGGATGGCCTTGGCGGCGATGTCCAGCGGCTTGGGGGCCTTTAAGATTTTGGTCTCGCCCCGGCTTGTCGGCGGAAGCGGCACCGAATGCCCGCCGCCCTCAGCCTCGCTGGCGTGGCGCGGCGTGGGTTCGGTGGGTTCGGGCGTGGGGATGATCAGCACCTCGCCGCACTTCGGGCAGGGGATCTCGGCGCCCACGCCCGATTCATCAATCGTCAGGTGCTGGTTGCAGAGAGGGCAGTTGAAACTGATTTCCATATCCTTTGCGCGCCAGAGTTCGCGGACAAGCTAGGTCGCGCCGGGGGCCAATGCCAGCCCAAAAATCCCGCGGCGAGTCCCGGCCCGCGCCGCCGGGCGCTTTTTCCTTCATCACCATTCCGCGCCTCGTTAGCCTTCGCGGCCGATGCAAGTCCTCGTCCTCGCCGCCGGTTACGCCACGCGCCTCTATCCGCTCACGCTCACCCGCCCCAAGCCGCTGCTGCCCGTCGCCGGCAAGCCGATGATCGACCACGTGATGGACAATCTCGCGCCCATCGGCGGCATTGACCGCGTCCATGTCGTCACCAACGCGAAGTTCGCCGGGCAGTTTCAGGATTGGGCCGACGGCTATTCCGCGCGCGCGAGGCTCCCCTTCACCATTATCAACGACGGCTCGACCGACGACTCCAACAAGCTCGGCGCCATCGGCGACCTGCACCTGGTGTTGCGGCAGGAGAAGGTTGATGACGACCTCATCGTCGTCGCCGGCGACAACCTCTTCAGCGAGCCGCTCAACGGCTTCGGCGACCTCATCCGCGCGCGCCGCGCGCCCGTGCTCGGCATCCGCGACGTGGGCAGCCTCGAGCAGGCGAAGAAATACGGCGTGGTCGCGGTGGACGGCGCGGGCGTGATCACACAGTTTGTCGAGAAGCCGGAGAAGCCGCCGAGCACGCTCATCAGCGTCGCGCTCTATTATTATCCGCGCGCGGTGCTGCCGCTCATCCACCAATACGTCGCGGACGGCAACAACCCCGACCAGCCGGGACGCCTGGTGCAATGGCTGTATCCGCGCCAGCCGGTTTACACGTGGCCGGTGCCGGGGCTGTGGTTCGACATCGGGTCGAAGGAAACCCTCGAGGAAGCGGACCGCGTGTTCTCGCTGCGGTAAACGCCGGACGGATCCCGGATAGAGACGCTACTTCTTCGCGTCGTCCTTCTTCGGCTCTTCTTTCTTCGCGGCGGCCTTCGGGCGCGCGCCGCCCTTCGGGTCGAGGTTCGCCATCATGTCTTCCTCGGTGACTTTGGATTCGACGCCGTTGGCGGGCACTTCGACCTTCGCGAGCCAGAGGATGGCGTTGAGCACAAGCTTGCGCTGGTCGTCGTTGCGCCAGCCGAGGTGGTTGTGGCCGCCGGTGAAGCCGAAGCCCCGCCCGCCGTCGGGCCGCGTGGCGGCCCACATCACGTGCTGCGGCGCACCATTCTTCACGGCCTCGCGCACGGCGGGATTGCCGCTGTGCGTGCCGTCGGTGCGGTTCATCGTGGTCGCCGGTGCGAGGGCGGTGAGGATGGGCGTCACGTCTTTCATCCCCTCGCGGAACCGCATGTGGAAATACCACTCGTCATTCGTCTTGAACGGCTTCACGCCGCGGGTGACGGGATGCCTCGGCAGCTCCTTGAAGTCCGCGTCCCAGTGCGGGTTCACGCTCCAGTGGGCCTCGAACGCGCCGCCGATCCAGTCGAGCCATTCCTTCTGGCCCTTCTCGCGCGTGGGCTCGACGGCGTAGTGGATGCAGCCGAAGCCGACGCCCTTCTGCATGAGCGCGCCAATCTTTTCGAGGCGGTTGTCGCGCAGGAACGGCAGCCCGCCGCCGCCGCTGCTGTAGAGCACGATGGCCGCGGCGTTCTCGAAGGCCTTTTCATCCTGCACCCAGCCGTTGGTGTGGAGTTCGGTCACGATGCCCGCCGTGGTCGCGAGGCATTTCTGGAAGAGCATGAACCCCGCGCGGTGCTCGTGTTGCAGCACGCCGTGGCTGGGAGAGCCGGAGATGAACAGGACCTTCGCGGGCGCGGCGGTGAGCGCGGAGGGCAGCGCGAGGGCGAGGGCGAGAAGTGACGGCAGTGTGTTCATTGGGAGGCCGGACGCCGGAGGCGGCTATTTGCGCTTGTAGGTGAGGAAGACCACGCCGCTGTCGGCCTCGGACTTGAATCCGGTCGGGCGCTCGCCCTTGGTGGCGTAACAGATGCGCAGCGTGTCGCCGTCCAGTTCGTAGATGGCGGGAATCACACGGTCGGCGCTGTTTCCGGGGCGCACGTCCATCGCCTTCGGGGACTTCGTGTCGTCCACGGTGAACGTCCCGGTCTCCACCTCGCTACCGTGCGTGATGCGATACGCCTTGCCCTCGACGGTGACGGTCACGTTGTCCACGAAATCCTGCGGGGCGGGCTGCCCGTCAATCGTGCCGGACACGACTCTCCACGTGCCGTCGAGTCCGGCGGTTTTTGCAAGTTCCTTTAGTCGGATGTTGCGGAATTGAACGGTCATCGGCGGGCCTGCGTGAAGCTGCAGCGCAAGGATGCCGTCCTTTGCGGCCTTCGAGGGCTGCTCGTCCACCACGTCCACCGTTTGCACGCCGTTGATGAAGTGCTGGAGGTGATTGCCCTTCGCGATGACCACGTAATCGTTCCAATCCTCGTCCTTGATTTTGGCCTGGATCTCGTCGGACTTGCCGACCGTGCCGGCGGCCTCGACCTTGTGCTTGCCATCCACTTCCTTGATCACAGTCTTCTGCCCGCGTTGCGCGAGGATGCCCCGGCCGCGCTCCTCGTAAAGAATCCCGCTGTAAGTCTTGCCCGCCTCGAAATCTGCCTGATACCCGCCGACGACGAACGCCTTCTCGTCCGTCACCTTGCTGCGATACTGGATGCCCGAGTTCGCCTGCTTCCGCTCGTTGTTGCCGACAATCTTGTAACTGAGGCGCAGCTCGAAATCGCCCACGGTCCCGCCGCGCCAGACGAGAAAAGTGTTCCCGCGCGTCGGGTTTTCGGCCGTGGTCTGGCCGGTGATGGCGCCGTCCTTGACGGACCAAAACTGCGGCAAGCCCTCCCACCCGGCGAGGTCCTTGCCGTTGAAGAGCGGCTTGAAGCCCACCTCGGCGGCGGTGGCGGCGGTGGCGATGACGAGGCTGGTGGCGAGAAGGGCGAGCGTGCGTTTCATGGTCGTGTCGTCGATTGGAATCAGCGGATGTGCGGGCCATTCATCACGCGCCCGCGCAGGCTGTCAACGCCGAAACCCGGCGGCGCCTCGAAACCCTGAGCGACCCGGAGTCGCCGGATGCCGGACGTATCTCCTCACTTCACGTCGGTCTGAATCTCGATCCACAGCGTGCCGATTTGAAGTTTGTTGCCGCCCTGCAGGGTGTGCGTGGAGTTCGTCAGCTTGTTTTCCATTTCCACCTTGCCCCCGCGGAACGTCACCACGGCGGTCACTTCGGGGAAGCCTTTCTCCCGCGGCAGATACACGTGCGCCTCGGGCGAGCTGCCGAGGATGACCGGGTCGTGGCCGAGGTTGATGACGGTGCGCTCGTTCTCATGCCAGTGGACGACGAGCGCGGCCTCGCGCGACTTGAGCAGGGGTTCACCCGCAAGCCAGCCCCCCAGGCAGCCCAGCGCGCCGAGGGCTGCGAAGAACAGCGGCTTGGGCAGCAGATGAATGAGACGGCTCATGTGAGGCGCGGCCAATGCGAACCGGCCGTGCTTGCAGCACGCGGCTCCGGGCCGGCAAAGGCCAAAGCTCCCGCGGCCAAATCCTTTGACGCAGCCCGCGCGCGCCGCTAGCTTCGCACCATGCCACCGGGCTCGCGCCACGTTCATTCGCCGGCGCACGCGTTCAGCTTTTTCCAGCCTCGCGTGCGCGAAGGGCTCGTGGTGCACAGCCGCCGCAGCGTGCTCAAGGCCGGCCTTGCGGGACTCGCCGGGCTTTCATTGCCCGGATTGCTCCGCGCGCGCGGCGCGGCGGCGAATGCAGGCAAATCCATCGGCAGCCACAAGTCCGTCATCCTCCTCTGGATGGCCGGCGGGCCCAGCCACATTGACACGTGGGATGTGAAGCCCGACATGCCGCGCGAGATTCGCGGGCCGTTCAAGGACATCGCGACCCGGCTGCCGGGCGTCCACCTCTGCGAGTTTCTGCCGAAGCAGGCCGCGATGCTCGACAAGATGACGATCATCCGCTCGGTGGACTGCCGGCACAGCAATCACCAGCCGAACACGGTGATGCAGACCGCCAACCTCGAGGCCGAGCCGCGCCTCAACCCGCGCGCGCCGATGTATCCCGGCCACGCCGCGGTCGTGGCGAAGTTTCGCGGCGCGAACCAGCCCGGCATGCCGCCCGCGGTTCACCTGAACGTGCGCGACAAGACGCACTTCGCGTGGAGCGGTTATCTTGGCAAGCAATTTGAGCCCTTCATCGGCGACAACGTGAGCCGGCTCTTCCAGCTTCCGGGCGAGCTTTCGATGGACCGATTGAAGTCCCGGCAGACGCTCTCGCAGCAGATGGACCGCCTGCGGCGCGACCTCGACGCGTCGGGCTCCATCGAGGCGCTCGACCGCTACGGGCAGCAGGCGTTCGACCTCGTCGCCGGACAGCGCGCGCAGGAGGCCTTTGACATCGCGCGCGAACCGCAGCGCGTGCTCGACCGCTACGGCGAACACGACTGGTCAAAGAAAGCGCTGCTTGCGCGCCGGCTCGTCGAGGCGGGCGTGAGCTTCGTGACGCTCGACTTGAGCAACCACTCCGCGTCCGGCACGTGGGACACCCACGGCGACAACATCCCGCCCTACGGCGGCATCTGGAACGGGCTGCGCCCGCTGCTGCCGGTGTTCGACCACTTGCTCACGACACTCGTGAGCGACCTCGAGGAGCGCGGGTTGCTGGACGAAGTGCTCGTGATCGCGATGGGCGAGTTCGGCCGCACGCCGCAACTCGGCACGCAGGACAGCACCGATGGCCGCAACCACTGGCCCGTGGTGATGTCCATGACGCTCGCGGGCGGCGGCTTCCGGCACGGGCAGGTGATCGGCTCGACCGAGCGCGACGGCGGGCAGATTGCCACGCGGCCCGTCACGCCCGGCGACCTCGCGGCAACAGTTTACCACCACATGGGCGTGCCGCTGGACTCGACGTATCTCGACCACCAGCAACGCCCCGTGCGCTTCATCGAGAACGGCGAGCCAATCCGGGAGTTGATTTGAGGCGGCTGGCGCCGCCTTTCGAGCCGCGCAACCGTGCGTTCCTGCCGCCCGCCGTGGCCCTCCGGGAAACTCATGTCTTCCCGCCACACTCCGCCTGTGCTTCACTCCCGCGCATGAAATCACTCCTCGCCAAGTCCGCGCTGCTGTCAGCCGCGTTCGCCTCCGCCACGTTGTTCGTCCTCGCCGCCGAGCAGGACAACTGGAAACCCGAGCCCGGTTACACCGTGCTTTACAACGGCAGGGACCTCACCGGCTGGGGATATCGCGACAAGGAATTCAAACCGTCCGAGACGTTCGATGGCAAGACCGAGGCGTCCGACAAGCGCTACACGGCCAAGCCCGGCATCCTCACCGTCAACCCGCACGTCGAGGGCATGGCGCGCTTCCGCCAGCTCTACACGGTCAAGGAGTTCCCGAAGGACTTCCACCTCAAGCTCGAGTTCCGCGCCGCGGTGAACGCCGACAGCGGCATTTACCTGCGCCGTCCGCAGCTGCAGTGCCGCGACTACCTCGTGGCCGGCCCTTACAAGGACCTCAAGAAATACAAGGCGCAGGATTGGAACGAAATCGAGGTGACGGTGAAGGGCGACGTGGCCACGTGCACGTGCAACGGCGAGGCGCTGGCCTTCACAAACAAACTGCCCGCCACCGGCCCCATCGGCCTGGAGGCCGACCGCGGCACGATGGAATACCGCCGCATCCGCATCAAGGAACTGCCATGAGAACCACCATCGTCAGCGCCGTCGCATTCGCGGTCGCCGCCAGCTTCGCAATCCCCGGCTCCCGCGCCGCGGCCCAGGTCGCAACGGGCTTCCAAAACCGTGTGCTCCTCGAGGCCGACGGCACGAAGCGGCCGTTCGTCGTCTTCGTGCCGGCGAAGTATCAGCCCGGCTCCAAGCCGCCGGTGATGCTGTTCCTGCACGGCTCGGGCGAGCGCGGCGACAACAACATTGACCCGATCATGGTCGGCCTCGGCCCGGCCATCTGGAAGCGCAAGGCCGCGTTCCCGTTCGTCACCGTCCTCCCGCAGTGCGCGACGAATTCCAACTGGCTCGCCGACGGCCCCGATGCGACGCGCGCGCTCGCGATGCTCAGGCAGACGCAGGCGGAGTTCGGCACGGACCCCGACCGCGTCTATCTCACGGGCCTCTCGATGGGCGGCAGCGGCACGTGGAGCATCGCGGCGAAGGACCCGTCCGCGTGGGCGGCCATCGTGCCGATGTGCTCGCGGAACGACGTGGCCAACGCGAAGAAGTTCGCCGACGCGCGCCTGCCCATCTGGGATTTCTGCGGCGACAAGGACCGCGCCGAGACGGTGAAATTCAGCCGGGACATGAGCGCCGCGCTCGCGCAACTCAAGGCGCCCGCCAGGTACACCGAGTATCCCGGCGTGGGCCACAATTGCTGGGACAACGCCTACGGCTCGGGCGAGCTTTACACGTGGCTCCTCGAGCAGTCGCGCAGCAGGAACGCGGCGAAGTGATCAGAGATCCACGGCCCGCGGCGGGCACGGGTGATCCTCCTTCGCGTTCGCCTTCCGCCTTGCACTTCCTTCCTCCCGGCGCATCCTTTCCGCGATGAGTTTTGAGCCTGACTCGCGGGTGGAAGCGCTGTGGGAGGAATACGGCAAGTCGTTCAAGGACTTCGACGACCTCACGCTTGCGCGCTGGCTCGCGCAGACACTCGGGCAGCTCAACGGCCGCGTGTGGCGCTATTCGCATCCGCTCGTGGGCTGCTACCGGCTCGCGGCGCAACTCGGCCACGACCGCCAGATCTGGCTCAAGCGGCTTGCCACCGCGCCGCATGATTATCCGGAGAGCCCGTGCTGCCGCGCGCCGCTGCTGCCGTTGATCACGCGCGACGTGCTCGAGAGCGGGTTGATCTGCCTCCACTGCAACGCCACGGCCATCGCGCTGGAGGACGTCCCGTCCGACGTGCGGGCGCCGCTGGAGAAGTGGGCGCAGCAATACGCGAAGGTCCACGCGACCGCGCACTGGGACGACCGCCAGCGCAAGCGCGTGCCGGACTACGACGACGCGTTCGAGCAGGCCGCGCAGGATGCCGAGAAGCTGCTGTCCCACGCCGGGAGCAACCTCGCGACCAAGCTCGCCGAGTTCTATCCGGCGGTCGTGTGGGAAGACCAGGACGAGTGCCTCGAAGTGCGCCCCGAAGACGTGCTGCTCTGAGGCGCGCCAATCCGGCGCCGCCTTCTTCCGCGGTGGCTCAATCGAACGCGTGCCCCGCGCAGCAGAGGACGTCGCGCACCTTGTGGCGCACGAGTTCCTTCACCTTGGCGCGGGCGGGGGCGAGATACTTGCGCGGGTCGAACTCCTTCGGGTTCTCGGCGAACACCTTGCGGATCGCGGCGGTCATCGCGAGGCGCAGGTCGGTGTCGATGTTCACCTTGGTGCAGCCCACGCGGCGCGCGACCTCGATGTCCGCCTCGGGCACGCCCTTGGTCTTCTCGCCGAGCTTGCCGCCGAAACGGTTGATCTCGTCGGCCAGGTCCTTCGGCACGCTCGACGCGCCGTGCAGGACGAGCGGGTAATCGCCCATGCCCGCATCGAGCAGCGCCTTCTTGATGGCCTTGAGGCGTTCGAGGTCGAGGTGTTGCTCGCCCTCGAACTTGTAGGCGCCGTGTGAATTGCCGATGGCCACGGCGAGCGAGTCCACGCCGGAGCGCTTCACGAATTCCACCGCCTCGTCCGGGTGCGTGTAACAGCCGCCCTTGGAATAGCCGCCGCCCTCCTCGCCGTCGTCGTGCTGCGCCCCGACAAGCATGCCGAGTTCGCCCTCGACGACGCAGTTGTGCCGGTGCGCGTAGTCGACGACCGAGCGGCAGATTTCGATGTTCTTGTCGAAGGTCTCGTGGCTCGCGTCGATCATCACGCTGGTGAAACCCTCGTCGATGCACTGCTTGCACAACTCGAAGCTGTCACCGTGGTCGAGATGCACCGCGATGGGGATGGTCGAGAGGCTGACTGCCGCCTCGATGAGTTTCTTGAGATAGACCGGGTGCGCGTATTGGCGCGCGCCCTTGGAAATCTGGAGCATCACCGGGGCCTTTTCCTCCTCGCAGGCCTCGATGATGGCCTGGAGCAGTTCCATGTTGTTCACGTTGAAGGCGCCGAGGGCGTATCTGCCCTTCAGGGCCTTGGCGAAGAGGTCGCGGGTGTGTGTCAGTGGCATGTTTCGTGGGGTTCATGCGCCGCCCGGGGACGGCAACAGCGGGGCAAGGTAGGGAAGTGCGCGGTGGAAGGGAAACAGTTTTTCTGGCGGACGGAGCGCACGCGCGGGGCGTTCGGCGCAGTGCTGTGAAAGGCAATACCGGCCACTCGACACTTGCAATCGCGCGCCCCGTGCATTCCCTTCACCGCAACCACTGATGCGACTCTCCGCGAAGCTGTTCCTGTGGGGCGCGGTGTTTGCCGTGCTCGGCGTGCTGGCGTTGTGGATCGAGCACGCGCGCGCCGCGGCCCGCACTCGCGCCTTCAAGGCGCAGCTCGAGGCGAAGGGCGAGCGGCTGTCCTACACGAACCACGTCCCGCCCATGCCGCCCATGGCGTCCAACGGCGCGACGGCCTTCGCCGGCGCCGCGAACGCGCTCACCACGCTTAATCCATCTTTCGTGCCACAGCCGATGCGCCTCGTCGCGCCCGGCCGCGCGAGGGTTGCGTGGCGTCTGCCCGCGCTGCCGGAGCCAAAGGAGGCGGACGTCTGGCCCGCCGTGGCCGCGCACATCGAGGAGAACCGCGACGTGCTTGCGGAGCTGCACGCCGCGGTCGAACTGCCCGTGATGGTCCACAAGCTCGCATACGAGAAGACGTTCTCGATGCTCCTGCCGCACTTGCAGAAATTGAAGGGCGCGGTCGGTTCGCTGAGCTGGGCCGCGCTCTACGACATGCGCGAGGGCAACCGCGAAGCGGCCTTCACGAACCTGCTCGCGGGCATCCGCGCGGGCAGCCGGCTCAAGGAGCCCGTGGTGATCTCACAACTCATTCGCGTCTCGTGCGGCAGCATCATGTTCGGGACGACGTGGGAGGCGATGCAGTTCCCCGGATGGACGGACCGTGAGCTGGCGGCGCTCCAGCAGGCTTGGGAGGAGTTCGACACTCTTGAAGGCTATATGAGCGCGCTGAACATGGAACGCGCGATGGGCGTCGCCATCACCGCCGAGTGTCGGACGAACTGGCGGGCACTTTCGGGCACTAGACTTGGAGGGTCGTCCGGCCCAGGCAATGTTGGCGACTACGTTTCAGAGGTCTGGTCCGTCGTGACGTGGCACGCATGGACCTCGTATGCCGACGAGCGCTGGCTGCTGGAGCGGCACCAGATCTCGCTCGACGGGGCGAGGCTCGCGCTCGCGACCAATTGCTTCGCGCCCGTGAAGTCACAAGTCGCCGCCGCCACCACCGCACTGGGCGAACCCGATTTCAACTATCTTGTTTCGAAGGCGACCGTTCCTGCCATGGACCGGTTCTTCTTGAGGATCGCGAGGCACGAGACGACCCGGCGTCTGGCCGCGGCGGCCATCGCACTCGAACGCCACAAGTTGCGGCATGGCCGGTATCCGGAAGCCCTCGCCGCGCTCGTGCCTGAGTTCATGGCGACGCTTCCGCACGATTTCATGGACGGCAACCCGCTGCGCTACCGGTTGCTGCCGGAGGGCACGTTCCTGCTGTGGTCCATCGGCGACGACCTGGTGGACGACGGCGGCGATGGCTCGACCCCACCGGCCGCCACGCCCGGCGAGAGGCTTTGGATCAATGGCCGAGACCTGGTGTGGCCTTTGCCGGGAACCGCGCGGGAGGTCGAGGATGACCGCGCCGCGATGGAGTCGCGGCGGCCTGGGAGGTAGGGCGGCGCGAAGGCCGTGGACTACTTCCGCGAGAGCAGAAACGAAATCACGTCCCGGAAATCCTGCACGGTCATCCCCTGCTCCAACCCCTCGGGCATCAGCGCGAGCCTCGATTGCGTTCGCGACTTGACCTGCGGTCCGGGAATCACGAGGCCCTTGCCGTCGGCGGTGAGCAGCGTGACCGTGCCGTCGGGGCTGGAGCTTTCGAGCAGCCCCGAGTGAGTCTGGCCGTCCGCCGTCGTGACCTCGTGCGTGACAAACCGCGGCGCGCGCGGGCGCCTCCGGCCAGAGGGCGGCCATGAATCCAAGGAGGAGGGCGGTCGTTGCGGCGCGAGAGTTCATGGCGGCTCGGGTGATGCGGCGATTGGACGGAATGGCTGCGCACAAGGCGAGCGTTCAATGAGGCGCTCGGCCGGAGGAACCGAACCTGGAACACTGAACATTGAACTTTCCGCCTCCACCGCGATGCGGGAGATTCCGCGTTGCATGCGTTTCGGGCCGCTTGAACTGAAGTCCAACCTGTTCCTCTCGCCGCTGGCGGGCTACACGAACCTGCCGTTCCGGCTCACGGTGCGCGAGATCGGCGGCGTGGACTTGTGCACGACCGACCTCGTCAACGCCCGCTCGCTGCTCGAGCGCAATCCGAAGGCGCTCAAACTCATCGAGACCTGCCCTGCCGATCGACCGCTCGCCGTGCAGCTTTTCGGCTCCGTGCCGGAGGAAATGCGCGACGCCGCGCTCGACCTCGAAGCGCGCGGCATCGCCTCCGTGGACATCAACATGGGCTGTCCCGTGAGGAAGGTCTGCCGCGTCGGCGGCGGCTCCGCGATGATGACGGAGCTCGACCGCACCGCGTCGCTCGTCAAGGGCATGGTCGGCGTGGTGAAGATTCCCGTCACGGCCAAGATGCGGCTCGGCTGGGACGATGACAACCTGACCGCGCCGGACCTGGCGCGCGCGCTTGCGGACGTCGGCGTCGCCGCGATCTTCGTCCATGGCCGCACGCGCGAGCAGGGTTTCGGCGGGACGGTGAGCCTCGCCGGCATCCGCGCGGTGGTGGATGCCGTGCCTGGCATCCCGGTCATCGGCAACGGCGACGTGATTTCGCCCGAGGCTGCGAGCCGGATGCTCGACGCGACGGGTTGCGCCGGCGTGAGCATCGGCCGGGGGGCGTTTTATGATCCCTGGATTTTCACGCGCACGCGGCGGCTGCTCGAAACGGGCGAGTCCGCGCCCGAGCCGGGATTCGGCGAGCGCGTGCGCGTGATGTGCGGCCATCTCGACCGGATGGTGGAGGTGTTCGGCGAGGAACTGGGCTGCCGGATGTTCCGGAAGGTCGCGCCGTGGTATGCGAAGCGGTTCGGGCCCGCGAACGAGTTCAACAAGGCCGTGGTGCGCGTGAACACGCGCGCGGAATTCCAGGACGTGCTCGGTCAATACCTGCGCTGGCGGCGGCAGTTCTGCGATGAGCGCGGCGAGTTGCTGCCGCGCTTCGCGCCCGCGCCGATGGTCGCGTCGTTCATGCAGGGGCGCGAAGCCGCGCCGCCCGCCGTCCGGCGCGAGGCCATCCCCGTCCCGAAGGGCCCGGTCGAAGTCTGGTAGTCTCAGGCGAATTTCCGATTGGCCGCGCGGGTGAATCCGCTATGGTCTGCCCGCAAGACCGACCTGAAACCACGCCTCATCCATGCCCGAGAAGCCCGCCCCGCCGCCCGCCGAGAACGGCCCCGGCAGTTTCGTGCTGCTGCTCATCGCGCTGTCGGCGGTGCTGGCCGTGCAGTTTCACAAGAGCTTCGCGCCGGACCAGATGCTCTTCGCCAATGACGGTCCGCTGGGCGTGATGGTGGCTTACCGCGACGACGCCGTGGGGAACCTCGCCGGCGTGTGGCAGGACCTGACCTGGCTCGGCGGACAATCACCCGGCGGGACGCTGAACCTGACCACGGTGCTCACCGCCGGGCTCGGGCCGTTCACGTTCATGAAGTTCTTCACGCCGTTCACCCAACTGCTCCTCGGCGTGTGCGCGTGGCTGTTCTTCCGGCAGTTGCGATTCAACCCGCTCGTGTGCGTGCTCGGCGGCATCGCGGCCGCGCTCAACATGGATTCCTTCTCGCGCGGTTGCTGGGGGCTCGGCCAGTGGAACATCACCGCGGCGATGACCTGGCTTGCGATGGCCGCGCTTGTGGTGCCCGGCGTGAAGCGGGCGTGGCTGCGCGCGGGCGTCGCGGGGGCGGCCATCGGTCTCGGCGTCTCGGAGGGCTTCGACACCGGCGCGATTTACAGCCTCTACGCCGCGGCGTTCGCGCTCGCGTTGCCGTGGCTGCTCGACGGCGCTTCGGAACCCGCCGTGCGCGCCCGGCGCGGAATCGTCTCCACGGTGCTCATGGCGCTGTTCGCCGGCATCGTCGCGGCGCAGACGGTTCACGTGCTTGTCACGACGCAGATCAAGGGCGTGGCCGGAATGGAGAAGCAGGACGCGAAGCAGAAGCAGGCGATTTACGACTTCGCGACGCAATGGAGCCTGCCGAAAGTCGAGACGCTGCGCGTGATCATCCCGGGGCTCTACGGTTATCGCATGCTCGACCACTACACGCGCGACCCTGGCTCCGTGTATTGGGGCACGGTCGGACAGCAACCGGGCTACGAGACGCATCGCCAGGGGTATCCCCGCCACTCCGGCTCGGGCGAATACGCCGGCGTGCTCGTGGTGCTCGTGGCGTTGTGGGCGCTGGCGCAGGCGTGGCGCAAGGACAAGGGCCCGTTCACGCCGCGCGAGCGCCGCTTCATCTGGTTCTGGTTCGGCGTCGCGGTCGTGTCGCTGTTGCTCGCGTGGGGAAGGCACGCGCCCTTCTACAAGCTGTTCTTCTCGCTGCCGTTTGCGTCCACCATCCGCAACCCGATCAAGTTCATGCACCAGTTCCACCTCGGCCTGCTCGTGCTGTTCGGCTTCGGCCTGCAGGGACTGTGGCGGCTGCACCTCGAGGCGGGCGCGGGCGCGAAGGACTCCATCATCGAGCATGTGAAACTCTGGTGGGCGCGCGTCACCGGCTTTGACCGCCACTGGGTTCACGCCTCCGTCGCGGCGCTGGTGCTGGCGGTGCTGGGCTGGATGTTCCACGTCTCGTCGCAGGCGGAGCGCATCGCGTGGCTCAAGGCAAACGGCTTCGACGAAAAATCCGTGGGCGGCGTGCCGGACATCGCCGCGCAGATCGCGAAGTTCAGCTCCAACGAGGTCAGTTGGTTCATCGTCTTCCTCATCCTCTCGGCGGGATTGGTCGCGGTCATGACAAGCGGCGCGCTCGCCGGGCCGCGCTCGAAGCTCGCCGCGCTTCTGCTCGGCATGTTGCTCATCACCGACCTCGGGCGCGCCGACGCGCCGTGGATTCTCTACTACAACCACCGCGAGCGCTACGCGACCAATCCCGTGATCGACACGCTCAAGGCCCGGCCGTGGGAGCACCGCGTCACCGCGCTGCAACAGCCGATGGTCTTCTACAGCTTCTACCATCAGGAATGGCTGCAGCACCACTTCCCGTTTTACCGCGTCCAGTCGCTCGACGTCGCGCAAGAGCCGCGCGTGCCGCAGGAGAAGATGGACTACCGCGGCGCGTTCGGGCAGGACGCGCTGCGCTACTGGCAGTTCACGAGCACGCGCTGGGTGCTGGGCGTGGGACTCGTCCCCACGGAGCGCGGTCCGATGAACTTCCTCGACGTGCTCAACGGCCAGCTCGATCCGGTGCAGAAGCGATTCCGCCTCCACACGTCGTTCAACCTCGCGCAGTCCAGGCCCGACGCGCCCATCACCACCCACGTCGCCACGAACGGCCAGTTCGCGCTCTACGAATTCACCGGCGCACTCCCGCGCGCCGCGCTCTACTCAAGCTGGATCGCGACGAACCGCGCCGCGCACCTGGCCTTCCTCACCAACGCCGCGTTCGACCCGCGGGCGCACGTGCTCGTCGAGGAACCTTTCAGCGCGCCCGCCGCCGGTGCCACCGGCACGAACCCGCCGGGCGGCGAGGTGAAGTTCGTTTCGTATGCGCCGAAGCGCATCACGCTCGCCGCATCGGCGCCCGGACCGCGCGTGCTGCTGCTCAACGACCGTCACGACCCGAATTGGACCGTGCGCGTGGACGGCCAGCCCGCGCCGCTGCTGCGCTGCAATTACATCATGCGCGGCGTGGCGCTGCCCGCGGGCGAGCACACCATCGAGTTCCGCTTCGAACCCCCGCGGCAGGGGCTGATGCTCAGCATGGCCGGCCTCGTCGTCGCGCTCGGGTTGTGCGCCCTGCTCCTCTACGACCGCCGCCTCGCGCCGGCATCCGACACACCCGCGCCGCCGCCCGCGCCCACCCAGCCGAAGCCTGGAAAGTGACCGAGACGCGACCGCTTCCCCAATTGGAAATTGGCCATCGGCGATTCCCCCATGTCCCATCAGGAAACCTACCGGCACAACGAAGCCTACGCGGAATTCCTCGCCCACTGGGACGCGGGCTTTTACGCGAAGTATGCCGACACCCTCAAGCCCGCCCGCGCCGGCGCGCGCGCGCTTGACGTCGGCTGCGGCGCCGGACAAGTCGTGGGACGGCTCACCGAGGCGGGCATCGAGGCGTGGGGCGTGGACGTCTCCGAGCCGAACATCGCGCGCGCGCGCAAGTTCAGCGAACGCTGCCTCATTTACGACGGCCGCAAGCTGCCGTTCCCCGACGCGCACTTCGCCTCGGCGGGCGCGCTCAACGTGCTCGAACACGTCGAGGAACCCGAGGCGTTCATCCTCGAACTCGCGCGCGTGGTCGAGCCCGGCGGACGGCTCGTGCTCTCCAGCCCGAACTTCTTCCGCGTGCTCGGTTTCCGCGATTACCATCCGCGCATGCGGGGCGTCGCGAACAAGTGGCGCAACTGGCGCCGCCTGCGCGAGAAGCTCCGCCAGATGTGCGACGCGCCGGACACCGTGCGCTTCGACCGCATGACGCCCATCGTGAAGGAGCCGTTCACGCCGGACGACGACGCCATCGTGGCCACCAACGCCGTCGAGATGGAGTTCTTCCTCGAGCGCGCCGGTTGCGCCGTGGACCGCGTCGAGTGCACCGACCGCACCGTGGCCGCGCCCGTGGACTTCCTGCTCAACCTCGGCCCGTGGCGCTACGGGATGTTCAACGCCTTCCTCGTGGCGACGAAGCGCGGATAGACCTCTCCATGAACCTGTGGCCCGACCACCCCTCACCCGTCCCGCTCCGAGCGGCAGCACCCTCTCCCCTCGTCCGACGAGGGGAGAGAACCAATGGCCCGCCAACTGCCGCGATTTCGGCCCCTGAACCCGAACGGACACTCATCACCCCATCCCTCTCCCCTCCTCCGAGGAGGGGAGAGGGTGCCCGAAGGGCGGGTGAGGGGTGGCTGTGCGCCAGCCGGTTCATGGGTAGGGATGGGGTGAGGGGTGGCCGTTCCGGTTCATGATCCCAATGCGCGGCTTGCGAGCCGTGGGGGCTGCCCATGGACCGGAGCGCGACCGTCGCCCCATCAGAGCCCCGTCGGGTGGTCGAGGAACACCCACGGGACTCCAAACCGTTCCGACAAGTGCGCCGCGAGCGCCTTCACGCCGAACGTCTCCGTCGCGTAGTGTCCGCCGTAAAACACGTTCAGCCCAAGCTCCTCCGCCACGCCGAACGTCCAGTGCGGCCCCTCGCCGGTGATGAACGTGTCCACGCCCTCCGCCGCGGCCTGTTTCAACTCCGCGCCCGCGCCGCCGGTCACGATGCCAATCCGCCGGCATCGCGCCGGCCCGCCGGGAAGGACCTTGGGAGCGCCGCCCAGCGCGCGCGTCAACGCGCCTTCGAGCGCCGCGCGAGAGAGGTCCGCCGCCGCCTGCCATCCGATCTTCCGGCCCTTGCACTCGAAGAACGGACGCAGCCGCCTCAAGCCGAGCGCGGCGGCAAGCTGCGCGTTGTTGCCGAGCCTTGGATGCGCGTCCAGCGGGAGATGCGAGCTGTAAACCGCCACGTTCTCCTCCACAAGCGCGCCCAGCAATTCGCGGCGCCGGCCCGTCCACGGCACGTTCGGCGACCAGAACAGCCCGTGATGCACGATGAGCAGGTCCGCGCCCGCCGCCGCCGCGAGCTTCACCGTCGCGAGGCTCGCGTCCACCGCGGCGGCGATGCGGGTGACGCGCCCGGAGTTCTCGACTTGCAGCCCGTTGTGCGCGCCGTCCCAGTCCTTGAACGCCGCGGGACGGAGCAGCCTGTCGGCGTGCGCCACCAACCGGCTGAGGGAAGCGGCCTTCATGCGGCGAGGCTCTCCTTGTAATGCCGCCGGCACACGGAGAGGTAGCGGTCGTTGCCGCCGATCTCGACCTGCGCGCCTTCCTTGAGCGCCTTCCCGCCGGCATCCAGCCGCAGCACCATCGTGGCCTTGCGCCCGCAATGGCAGATGGTCTTGAGCTCGATGAGATTGTCCGCCCACGCCAGCAGCCACTGGCTTCCCTCGAACAGGTTGCCCTGAAAATCCGTCCGCAGCCCGTAGCACAGCACGGGGATGCGCAACACGTCCGCGATGTCGGTGAGCTGGTGCACCTGCGCCCGGCTCATGAACTGCGCCTCGTCCACCAGCACGCACGCGACCGGGCGCGCCGCGGTCTCCGCGCGCGCAAGTTCGAGCAGGTTGTCGCCGGGCGAGAAGATGCGGGCGTCCGCCTCAAGGCCGATGCGGGACTTGACCTTGCCCCTGCCGAAGCGTTCGTCCAGTGCGGGCGTGAGCACGAGCGTATGCATGCCGCGCTCGCGGTAGTTGTAGCTCGACTGCAACAGCACCGTGCTCTTCCCCGCGTTCATCGCGGAGTAGTAGAAATAGACCTTGGACATGCGCCGCGCTAGAGCCGCTTTTCGTCGGCGTCCATGTAGTCGGTGAAGCACTGGATGTCGTCGCGGTGGGCGAGGCCGGACTGTTCCTTGCGCCACTTGAGCCGGGCCTTGAGCTGCGGGTCGTCGCCGCGGCCGTAGTTGAGCACGTGCTCGCAGAAGGCGGCCTTGTCCGCGGCGGTGGCCTTCACGTTCTTGAGCACCCAGTCGCAGACTTCGCCATCGGTGATCGAGCCCTTCACCACGGCGATGAACTGCTCGGCGGTCAGGCCGGCGGCCTTGAGCCACGCGCCGTCGAAGCCCTTGGTGAAGTTCTCCTGGTAGTCGGCGTGCAGCCTGCCCGCGAGGTGCAGGCGGATCTTGTCCACGAATCGCGGCAGGTAGGCCCAGCCCGCCATGGTTTCACGCGGGCTGCGGGGATAAAGGATCGGGGTGTCGCTCATGCGGGCATCGTCGCGAGGCGGCGGTGGTGTGTCAATCGCGCGCGGTCGCCAGCCAATGCGCCAGCGCCGCGAGCGCCTTCGACCTGTGGCTGATGCGGTTCTTCTCCGCGTCGCCGAGTTCGGCGAAGGACTGCTGGAAACCGTCGGGCACGAAGTGCGGGTCGTAGCCGAAGCCGCCCGCGCCGCTCGCGTGAAGTTGGATGCGGCCTTCGCACGTGCCGCTGAAGAGGTGAGGGGTGAAGGGTGAGGAGGGATGGGTTTCCGATGGAACAGATTCTGCGCTGAATCCTTGAACTGATGTCGAGCTCCCCTCACCCCATCCCTCTCCCCTCCTCGGAGGAGGGGAGAGCGTGCCCGTAGGGCGGGTGAGCGGTGTCGGAAGGCAGGGAGCGAGCGGCACGAGCGCGAGCACGCAGCGGAATCGGGCGGTGCGCTTCGCTTCGGGCACGTCGCGGAGCAGGCGGACCAGTTTCGCGTTGTTCTCCGCGTCGGGCGAGTTGCCCGCGGAGGCCGAGGGCGAGTCCAACGCCGCGAAGCGCGCGGAATGCACTCCCGGCGCTCCCACGAGCGCGTCCACTTCGAGCCCGGAATCATCCGCGAGGACGAAGCGGGTTCCGTCATCCCGCACGCCGCACGCCGCACGCCGCGTTTCCCTGAGCCACTCCGCGAGCGCGAGCGCTTTCTTCGCGGCGTTGCCCGCGAAGGTCGGCGCATCCTCGACCACGCCGGGCGCGCCGGGAAACGCATCGAGCGTCTCGCACCGGAATGCCGCGCCGAGGATGGACTGGATTTCCTGCGCCTTGTGGCGGTTGCGCGTGGCGAGGACGACCGTGGTCATGCGCGGGCCTTCTCCTTTCGGCCGTCCGTCCCGCCTCTCACAAATCCTGCCGGACGCGGTAGAGGCGGGGGAAGAAGTTGGTGAGGACGGTGTCGTTGAAGATGAAGTTGGTGCCCGAGGCGACATTCGTCGCGATCGGGAACCAGCGCGAGCCGAAGGAGCCGGCGCCGAGATTGGTGAGCGCCTCGAAGACGTAGGTTTGCCCGCTGATGGCGTTGCTCACGTGAAACGCGGGCTGGTTCGTGAGCGCCGGGTCCACGAGCAACGTGGCGTTGGTGAGCACCTGGATGTTCACCGTGGCGGAGTTGTTGGACGCGCCCAAGTTGTCGAACACGCGGGCGGACAGCGCGAAGTTGCCCGGCATGATGTTCGTGGACGTGAGGTTGAACGGCGCGTTGGAGACGACGCCGATGAAGTTCGTCCCGCTCTCGTAGAATTCGACCCGGACGACGGTGCCGTCCGTGTCGTTCGCCGTCGTCGTGATGGTCGCGTTGGAGCCGGCGAGCAGCCTAGTGCCGTTGGTTGGTGAAGTGATTGTCACCGAAGGCCCGGCGTTCACGGTCAATATGAAGCTAGTGCTCCCAATCGAAATGCCATCACTGACTACGACTGTGATTGCCGTGGACCCCATTTGATTCGCAGTAGGACTGATCGATAGTGATCGAATTGCTCCGGTCCCAACGACGACGATACTACTATTAGCCACTAAACCACCATTTGATGACGATGCGGTGACTACCAGACCGCTCGCCGAAGTCTCCGTGTCACCAACTACGAATGAGATATTGGAAACCGTAGTGCTTTTGAGAGTCACTTGCGGTTGGATGCTGGAGACGGTTGGCGGGTCGTTAACTAAGACAGTGAAGCTCTTAATGGTTGAAGCCACTCCATCACTCACGGTTACAGAAATGACCGCACTTCCGGACTGGTTGGATAGTGGGGTGATTGTGAGAATCCGATTTGCTCCATTGCCTCCAAAAACGAGATTTGAATCTGGAATCAGCAATGGGTTTGCGGAAGTCCCCGAAACGGACAAACTAGCCGAAGGAGTTTCAGTATCGCCGATGGTGAACGGAATGCCAATTAGTGTCCCGTTTCGAGAAATAAGTTGATTCGAGATGTCGGAGAAAGTTGGGGGATCGTTCACAGTGAGTGTGAAAGAGACAAAGTTAGTGCTTATGCCGTCGGTTACTGATACTTGGATCAAGCTCATTCCGGTTTGGTTCGTTATTGGGATAATGGTTAAAGTGCGATTCGTCCCGCTGACTCCGATCACGATGTTCGTGACAGGAATCAGACTCGGATTGGAGGAGGAAGCACTGAGGCCCAAACTGGATGCTGGAGTTTCGGCATCAGAGATGTTCACGGTCAAATTAGTCAGTGCCGAATTGCGATTAATTACCTGATTGGCGATTGCTCCAATCGAAGGTGGGTCGTTTACCGTCAATACGAACGAGGTTGTTGTTGTGGTTTCTCCATCGGTCACACCAATCGTAATCGTAGCCGCACCGGATTGATTCGGGTTAGGTGTCACCAACACAGTTCGGGACGCACCGCTGCCCGCAAGGACGATGTTCGCATTTGAAACCAAAGTAGTGTTTCCTGAACTAGCTGAAACCAACAGACTGTTCAAAGGTGAATCAGGATCGCCAATCGTGAAAGCCAAAGCTGATGTCGAAGCGTTTCGACCTATTGTTTGGTTGGCGATAGCTGTAATCGTAGGCGCAGGATTGTTCGCTACGACAATCGTTCCGTTTTGGTTGAAGTGGAGCGTGCACGTGTAGTTGTAAGTGCCCGCGGTCGGAAAAGTGAACGTGTAGGCGCCGTTGCGCGGGATGATGAACGGCGAACTCGTGAAGGTCGGACTGCCCGTGGAGGTGACGTTGTGGTTGGCGAAGCCGGTGTTCGTCCACGTCACCGTGTCGCCCGCGGTGATCGAGAAGGAATACAAGGTTGTGGGCGTCGGCCCGAAGAAGTTGTCGCCGATGTTGATGATGTGCGTCGCGCCGCGGGCGCCGGGCGCAAACAAGAGGGCGAGGAGCAACAGGCACGCGCGGAGTGAATGGGGAAATGACATGGTGCGGATGAGCTTCCGGCCAGATTGAAGCACTTCCGCGGCGCAGAAACAAGGCGGCACTCCGCGGCGCCGATTCCGATTTCAGCCTTGCCTCGCCGCCGGGGGGACAGTCGGGTGTTTGCGCGTGAAATCTCCTTCGAAATCCCTCCGGGTTCGCTTTCGCGTCACGCCCGTGGCCGTGTTCATTGCCCTGTCGGGCGTTGCGTCCTCTCCCGGCGCCAGCGCGCAGACGTTGCGGCCGCTTACGCCGGCGTTTCGCGACGCGCCTGCGCCCGCACTCCCGCGGCGCGGCGCAACCCTGCGAGACGCCCGCCGTTCCGTTGCCGCAAGGCGCCGCGTTTCCCGCCCCGCAGATTCCCCCGGTCATCGAAGTCCCGTGCCGGATGGTTCTCGCGGCGATGTTCGTCAACCAGCACCGTCACGACTTCGACGTGACACCTTCTGCTTGCAGGGCATCCAGGGCGATCGAGTTCGCTCCGCTGCCGGAATCCCGCCGCAATCACGCTTGCCATCCGCCCCTGCGGCGGGCAATTAGAAGCGCATGGGCTTGCCTCAAACCGCCGTCACGCTTTCCCCGGAGAACATCGCCGAGCTCAGCCAGAAACTTGGCGACATGCGGCACAACATCAACAACCAGCTCTCACTCATCATCGCCGCCGTGGAGTTGTGCCGCCGCAAGCCCGAGGCCTTGGAACGCATGCTCGCCTCCATGGAGAAGCAGCCCGGCAAGGTGATGGCCGAGATGCGGACGTTCACCGCGGAATTCGAGGGCGCGCTCGGCATCAAGCGCGACGAGGAGACACTCGTCGGTTGAAGCCAGCGGGCGCGCCGCGGCTCAACCGGCGCGCTTTCGCTTTGCTCCAAGCCGTTGCCGCAGTTGCTCCAGCGGCAGCGTGTTGACCACGTCGCGCCGTTCCAGCCAGCCCTTGCGCGCGAGGCCCGCGCCGAACCGCAGGAACTGCGCGTGGTCGAGCCGGTGCGCGTCGCAGTTGATCACGCACTGCACGCCCCTGGCCTTCGCCGCGGGCCAGAGCCGCCAGTCCATGTCGAGGCGATACGGGTTCGCATTCAACTCGATCCACGTGCCCGTCGCCGCGCACGCCTCGATCACGGCCTGCGCGTTCACCTTGTATGGCTCGCGCTCCAGCAGCAACCGCCCCGTGAGGTGGCCGAGCATGTGCACGTGCGGACACTCCGCGGCGCGGATGAGCCGCTTCGTGTTGTCCGCCTCGTCGCTTCCGGCCACGTGCAGGCTCGCCACCACCACGTCGAGGTCCGCGAGCACATCGTCGTCGAAGTCCAGCCGCTCCTTCAACACGTCCACCTCCGTCCCCGACAGCAGGCGGAAGTCCGCGCCTTCGCCCTCCAGCCGCCCGTTCACTGCGCGCACCGCCTTGACTTGCGCCCGCAACCTCGCCGCGTCCAGCCCGTGCGCCTGGAATGAACTGCGCGAGTGATCCGTGACCGCCCAATACGCGCAGCCCAATTCCTGCGCGCCGTCCGCCAGCGCGTCGAGCGTCTCCACGCCGTCGCTCCAGTTGGAGTGGTTGTGCAGCGAGCCCTTCAAGTCCGTCCACTCGAGCAGCCGCGGCAGCGCGCCCTTCTCGCCCGCGGCGAACTCGCCGTGGTCCTCGCGCAGCTCGGGCTCGATGAACGGCAGGTCCAGCGCTTGAAAAATCTCCTCCTCGGTCCGGCACGGCACGAGCAGCGCCGCGTCGCGCGTCTCTTCCTTCGAGCGAAACAGCCCGTATTCGTTCAGCCGCAATCCGCGCGAAAGGGCGCGCTGGCGCATCACGATGTTGTGCTCCTTGCTGCCCGTGAAGTAAGCCAGCGCGTAGGGAAACTCCGTGTCGCTCACCACCCGCAAGTCGGCCTGGATTCCGCCCGCAAGCATCACGCTCGCCTTCGTCTCGCCCCGCGCGCTCACGCTCAACACGCCCGGCTGCTGCGTGAAAAACTCGATCACGTTCGCCGGCCGCTTCGACGATGCGAGAAAATCAATGTCGCCAATCGTCTCCTTCCAGCGCCGCAGGCTGCCCGCCGTGCTGCAACGCGTCACCTCCGGGTGCGACCGCAGCGCGTCGAGCAACGGCTCCGCCGCCGCGAGCGCGGCATGGAGATGATGCTTGCTCGCATACGTCCGGCTGAAGGCAATCGCCTCGAGGATTTTCGACTGCGTCTTCTCGCCAAAGCCGTCGAGCGCGGCGACCTTGCCCGACGTGCACGCGGCCTCGAGTTGCTCGAGCGATTCGAGGCCGAGCTCGTCGTGCAGCTTCTTCACCTTCTTCGGCCCGAGCCCGTGCAGGCCGAGCATCGCGAGCAGGCCCGCCGGCACCGACGCCTTCAGCTCGTCGTAATACGCCAGCTTCCCCGTGGTCGCGAGCGCGGTGATCTTCTGCTGCAACGCCTCGCCGATGCCCTTGATCTCTCCCAGCCGCTGCTCGGCGATGACCTTGTCGAGCGGCTCGGGCAGCGCCTCGAGCGTGCGCGCGGCGTTGTGGTAGGCGCGCGTCTTGAACGGGTTCTCGCCCTTCAACTCCAGCAGCGTGCCGATCTCGACGAGAATCTCCGCGATGCGGTCCTTGTCCATGCCGCGATGATGCGAGCGCCGTCCCGAAGTGCAACGCGGAAAGCGCCCCCCCGCGCGCGACACTTGCAACGAACCGGTCGCGGCGGATAGTCCACGCGTGGCTGACGAGCGCTCCATCCACGGCCGCGGCGCGGCGGACAATCCGGCGAACCGGTTTGTCCCGCTGCAATTCGCGCCCGATGCGGATTTCGATCCCACGGAGGACCCGTCCCCCGCAACGCGCTTCTTCCGCGACGCCAGCGCAAGCCTCATCACGTTCAACGACAGCCCGGACATCCCGTTCACCGCCAGCCTCAACCCTTACCGCGGCTGCGAGCACGGCTGCATCTACTGCTACGCGCGACCGACGCACGAGTATCTCGGCTTCTCGGCGGGGCTCGACTTCGAGACCCGCATCATGGTCAAGGACCGCGCGCCCGAGCTGCTCCGTGCCGAGCTCGCGTCGCCCCGGTGGAAACCGCAATGGCTCGCCCTCGGCACCGTCACCGACGGCTACCAGCCCGTCGAGCGAAGGCTCAAGCTCACGCGCCGCTGCCTCGAAGTGCTCGCCGAGTTCCGCAACCCCGTCGGCATCGTCACCAAAAACCACCTCGTCACCCGCGACGCCGACCTGCTCGCGGAACTCGCGCACGCCGATGCCGCCGCGGTTTACGTCAGCGTGACCACGCTTGATGCGGACCTTGCCGCGAAGCTCGAACCTCGCGCCTCGCTCCCGCAACACCGGCTCGCGGCCATCCGCGCGCTGCGCGCCGCCGGCGTGCCCGTCGGCGTGATGGTCGCGCCGGTGATTCCCGCGCTCACCGACCCGGAGATGCCGCGCATCCTCGAAGCCGCCGCCGCCGCCGGCGCGCAGTTCGCGGGCTGCGTCGTGCTGCGTCTCCCGTTCGGCGTTTCGCGGTTGTTCGAAGACTGGCTCGCCCGCCACTTCCCCGACCGCCGCGACAAGGTGCTCGGTCGCATCCGCGACATTCGCGGCGGGCTGTTGAACGACCCGCGCTTTGGCTCGCGCATGAGCGGCGAAGGCATCTTCGCCGATCAAATCAACCGGATGTTCCACGTCGCCCGCCGCCGCGCGGGCATTCACGAAGGCGGCCCGCGCCTCTCGACCGCTTCGTTCCGCGCGCCGCCGGGACCGCAGTTGGAACTGTTTGATCGCGGCTGATCGAGGCTTCGTGTTTCATCGGTGGCATGGGCGCGCGCTGCATCTTCATCACCGGCACCGACACGGGTGTCGGCAAGACCGTGTTCACTTGCCTGCTCGCCCGGCATCTCCGCGCCTCGGGAGTGCGCGTCGCCGCGCTCAAGCCCGTCTGCTCCGGCGGCCGTGGCGATGCCCTCGCCCTGCGCGCTGCGCTCGACGGCGCGCTGACGCTGGACGAAATCAACCCGTGGCATTTCCGCGCGCCGGTCGCACCGCTGCTCGCTGCGCGGCGCGAGGGCAAACGCGTCCATCTCGCCGCCGTGCTCGCGCACGTCCGCCGGTTTCAGAAGACGTTTGAAATCGTCCTTGTGGAGGGCGCAGGGGGCTTGCTCAGCCCGCTCGGTGAGCGCTTCAACGCCCGCGACCTCATCGCGAAGCTGAACGCGACTCCCATCGTCGTCTGCCCAAACCGCCTCGGCGCGGTCAACCAGGCGCTGCTGCTGATGGATGCGGTGCCCGCAGTCGCGGCACGGCCCGCGCGTCTGGTCCTCGTTCAACCACGCACGCCGGACGCATCAACCCGGAGCAACCCGACACTGCTCGGCGAATTCCTTGGCGCGTCGCGCGTGTTCACACTTCCCCGGTTGGGCAAAGTGCGACAGGGCAGTGCGGAAGTTCCTTCCTCGTTACGCCACCTTGTGACGGCGCTGACGGCGGCAGGTTGATGGCGCTACGCGCGGCGCTCCTGGATGCCCGCGAGGATGTCCGCCACCACTTCCGCGCGCGGCTTCACGCCGACGTGGCCCTTGCCGTGGACGCGGACTGCGACATTGCCCGCCTCCAAATCGCGCGGGCCGATGACCAGCATGGTGTGGACGCGCGCGGTCTCGGCGTTCGCAATCTTGGCCTTGATGGGGTCGGAGCCAAAGTCACCTTCGCACCGCGCCATGGCCGCGCGCAGTTGCTGCACGATGGATTTCGCGTAGGCCACGAGCGCCGCGCATGCGGGATCGTCCTCGCTGCCGA